>Ga0209942_1000195_pt1 | contig 37683 bp, 27 predicted proteins | sample SalPonR1_A_D2_MG_FD_185695 | JGI IMG/M metagenome (GOLD analysis project Ga0209942, IMG submission 185695) | Salt pond soil microbial communities from South San Francisco under conditions of wetland restoration - Salt Pond MetaG R1_A_D2_MG... ...
TTTTATATCTCAAAAGGAATTAAAATTATCCGCCTTGATGCAGTAGCCTACATCTGGAAGGAGAAAAACACCTCTTGTATTCATCTTCCTGAAACCCATGAAATCGTAAAGCTATTCAGAACACTTGTTGATTACTACGCTCCCGATGTTACATTGATTACGGAAACCAACGTTCCTCATAAAGAAAATATCAGTTATTTTGGTGATGGAGATGAGGCTCACATGGTTTATCAGTTCAGCCTGCCGCCTTTACTTCTGCATGCGATTTTAAATGAAAATGCCAGTCATTTAACAAAATGGGCATCATCTATGACATCGCTGCCTGAGAAATGCACATTTTTTAATTTCACTTCTTCACATGACGGAATCGGGGTCCGCCCGCTTGAGGGACTGATTCCGGATGAGGAATTTGAAGAGCTGATTGAAGGTATTAAAAAAAGGGGAGGCTTTGTATCCTATAAACAAAATCCGGATGGAACAAACAGCCCGTATGAATTGAATATAACTTACTTTGATGCCTTTTCGAGCCTTGAAGGATCAAACGCTCTCCAGGAGCGGCGCTTTATGTGCTCACAAATTATTGCGATGAGTCTTTTGGGAGTACCGGGCATCTATTTTCATAATCTTACAGCTACCAGGAATAACCTGAAAGGAGTTTCCATAACAGGTCGATACCGGTCGATCAATCGTAAGAAATGGATTTATGAAGATTTAGTAGATGGGCTGAGTGATCCGGATACAACCACTCATATGATTTTTAACCGCTATCGTCAGATTATTAATTTGAGGAAAAAACACCCGGCATTTCACCCGATGGGCAGCCAAAAAATATATAATATCGGGCCAGATTATTTCTGCCTGCTGAGGCAGGATCCGGATAATACAGAACGGATCCTGGTGATTTGTAATGTAACCAATAAGCCTGTTCAGCTGAACCTCAATCAGACGGATCTGCCTGTGAATCCGGATAAAAATTACAGTGATATCATAAGTGCGCAGGAACGAATCCGGAAGGGCAAAGCCACTCTGTTGCCATTTGATGTTTTATGGATTGTTCTCGAGTAATTCTATTCGGATGTTTTATTTTGTGAATCCGGAACGAGATGAAGTTTCTCCCCGAGAGCACGGTCGAAAGATGGTGGAATAATTTTAGCAAAACCATTTCCCGGGTAATTTGTCAGTTCACCGACATACACCTCTTCACCAGGCAGGTATAAATCGACCCGCAAAAAAGAAACTCCGGCTGAAAGTTTCTCTGAAATTTCAATAGCTTTATCGAGATTATCGGGACGTGAAACGTTGCCTGAATAGTTATCGTAAATAATTCTGGCAGGCAGCAGATTGAAATCCCGGTCATAAAGATTTCTTTTCTGATCGGAAAACCTGCCAAAATCTACCTGGATAACTTCGACAATTCCGTTAAAACAGAAAAACTTGTAATCCTGGGGTATCTCACCATTTTCATTCAGGAGAAGCTTTTCAGCGACCAGCGATCTTGGAAGATTTTTATAAACCCACTCCCTTCCAATTTTGTAGTAGTCGGTCCTTTGCCATTTTTTTACTGTTTGATGAATATATTCAAAGTCGTGTTCACTTTTATTTTGTATGATCTTTACCATTCCGCATCCGTGATTGGCTTTTAGAACAAACCTGGAAGGGAGATTAGCCCAATCTTTTTCTGTCAATTCATCGTAAATGCCAATGACCGGTATCAGGTACTTTTCATCTGTTTCAGAGGCAATATGTGAACGGGATTCTATTCGGCTGGCGAACATTTTGCGTATGTTGCTGCGCTCAAATAGCTTTATATACTGGATTTTCTCATTAAATGTTTTTGGATTTTCAAGATTTGGCAGCCGGTCGAACTCCAGCCAGAACCGGATCTGTGCATATTTTTTGTCCGTTACGATATGTCGTAAAAAACCCCAGAAAAATTTGCGGACGAATTTTTTAATCATATCCCGCGACATCTAAAAACCTGTAACTGTGATGGTCAAAAAACATTCTTTTTCCGGACAAATAATAGGATGCCGAATAGTCCTGCTCCGAATAAGAGTACTGTGCCGCCTGCAGACATCAAATTACCGGCTTCATACCAAGAGGGTTCAAGTGTCACAACCAGTTCATGATCACCCGGGGGAATTTCAAATCCGCGCAATACGTAATTTGTGCGAATGATATCAATTTCCGACCCGTTCAGAGTTGAACTCCATCCCGGCGGGTACCAGATTTCACTAAGTACGAGAAATCCGGGTTCAGATCGCGAGATATCAAGTGATATTTTATTTGCATTATACTCGGTGACCCGGACAGAAGCGAGACTGTCTTTCTGAACAGGTTCTGAAAGCCTGCCGGTAATGTAAGCAGTGGAGCGGGCATTAAAATTCTCTTTTAACTCCTGCAGAACAGAAGTATGATCAGGCAATGATTCTACCGAATCTACAAACCAGGCTTTTGGAAGTACCTCTGTGTTTTCCAAAACCGCACCCTGTCCTGTCTGAAATACAGTTTCAAATCCGGACAGGTTCAGAGAGCCCTGGGCAGTAAGGTATTTAATATTGAGCATATTGAATACACCCTGATTCAATCCGGCCGGCCCGGCAAAAAAGGCTTCATCGATCAGATCCTGGTAATAGCCAAGCTTGGCACCTGAATACCCGCCGGCTGATGGGTAGAAATAGGATGGAATAGCATTATTGAATGGATTACTTAACAGTGGAAGAGCCCTGTATTCCCACAACCCGCCATCCACATTATTTGCACTGATAAAATTATCTAACTCGCTTTCCTGACGTTCAATATGTTGTTCCCTGCTCATTGAGGCATCGGTGAGTGAATTTTCACTTAAGTATCGTTTATCGACCCGAATCATATCAAATGCAATAATAAGGGCGATAAGCCCGAGTGAGACAGAGGGTGAAACTTTACTGACGCCGGTTAACCAAAGTAGAATTATACCGGCAGCAAACATAAAAGCGAAACGAATTGTATCACTTTGTGCAAGTTCTTTACGGGTGGGTATCAGCTCATTATTTATATATCGCTGTACGGTTTGTGTTACGCGAGGGTCATCAGGTGATACCTGGTTTTGCTGGGCAATTTGCTGAGCTAACTGTGTGCGTTCACCCGGTTTTTCAAATGAAAGCATCTGGAACCCGATAAATACAAATACTAATCCGATTCCACCTGCAATTGCAGCCGCCTTTTTCCACTCAGACGATTTTTGATTTAGCTGTTGAAACGACCATTCCAGGCCCATAACAGCAACAACAGCAAAACAAAAAACGGAGGCCATCAGCCACATTTCCGGTGCACGGAATTTATTAAATAGCGGGAAATAGCTGAACATGGCATTATTCAGCAGGTAGAAATTCTCACCCAGTGAAAAAAGGAGTGTGGCAACCCCGGGGGCAAAAAACACCCATTTTAAATGATGCCGCGATTTGATCAGCCCGATAATAAAAAATAAGAAAGTAAGTGCTCCCATATAGTGGGGGCCGCTGGTGAAAGATTTTGGTCCCCAGTAAGCATCCGAGGATGCTCCGCCATAAGATCCGGGTATAGCCAGTGTAAGGAGTTCACCAACCCCCTGAGACCAGGCAAAAGCGTAGTCCTGCGATAGTCCTTCCGTATTCTCAACTTCAGAACCTCCCCGCATACTGTATGGTGAATACTCTGCTGTACTCCAGTAAAGCTGAAACGTGATGGCCAGAGCCAGAACCATTGCCCCGATAAGTAATCCTGTTTGTTTCAGGAAAACAGATGTTGTTTCATTTTTCTTTGATTTCCATAAGTCATACAAAAACAGTGTTGCGAGAGGGAATAGAAAAAAATAGGTGACCTGCGGATGATAAGATCTCAGATGCAATGTCAGGGCAAGAGCAAACAGGAAAAAAGCAAGCCAGCGATTTAAATCGGATCTTGTAATAAGAAAATAACCGACGTATAACCAGGGAATGTAGATATAGGCAATAAATTTTGCATTGTGGCCGGCACCGATAATAATTGGAATATAGGTACTGAATCCGATAACTATGGCGCCGAATACGGATGCGAGGGGGCGGAATCCCATCAAAATAAACATCAGGTATGCACCACCGAGGAGAATCCAGTACTCAAGAGCGGGATAGATAAAGGAGAGTGATTTCAGAATTGTATCCAGGTTCCAGACCTGCGGAGGATGAGAAATGGTAATAGCAGGCATTCCGGAAAACATGTTGGTTGCCCAGTGTGCAGGTTCTCCAAATTCTTCGCGATGCTCAATAAGCGACTCAGCTCCCGCACGCCACTGAATGGCATCGTGACCCATGTACTGCTTGCCTCCAAGTGTTGAAGAGAAATAGAGAATAAATGGAAGCAGAAACAGAAAACCAAGGCAGGCAATATGCTTTTTATTGGCAGGCAGTGCTTCCCAGAAATCTTTTTTTACCGGGGCATTTTTTCCTTTTTTGGCGGCCATTAAATTTTTTATTCTAAAATTATTTGTTAGACAGAAAGGGATTTCAAAATTTTAGCAGCAGTTATTTCTCTGCTGCTTCTTTTCTTATCTCTTAACGTGTAATCAATATGCCACTATTCAATAACACGGGGCACCCGAAAGTAATCGGTATCCGCATCGGGGGCATTTTTTAAAGCATCTTCATGAGAGAGTGGCTTTTTAGCTTCGTCTTTTCGGAATTCAGCGGTGAATTCAGTTACGTGTTCAAGCGGCTCTACGTTACTGGTATCTACTTCCGCAAGTAAATCCATATACTCAAGAATCCGGTTCATATCACCGGCAAGTTTACTGATCTCTTCATCGGCGAGTTTAAGCCGTGCAAGATCAGCTACATATTTAACATCTTCTTTGGTTACAGACATGATAATATTATTTTTTAGTTAAGCAGGAATTTAACAAACATTTCACAAAAGGATAAGCCCGATTATGATTAATGAGATTTTGGTAATGGGTGCTGGTGCAGTTGGGGGATATTTTGGCGGCCGGATATTTGAGAAAACAGATGCTAATGTATTTCTGATTGCACGAGGCGGGCACCTGGAACAGATTCGTGAAAACGGGCTGCAGATAAAGAGTACGGATGGCGATGCAAATCTTTTGATCCCTGCTTCAGATGATCCAGAAGATGCGCCGGATCCTGAACTAATTCTTTTCACGGTAAAATCGTATGATACGGATTCTGCCATCAGGCAAATAACTCCCGCAGTTAACAAAAACAGTACGATACTGACTCTGCAAAACGGGATAGAGAACTATGAAAAATTGGAAAAAAGTTTTGGAGACCGGGTTCTTCAGGGATTGTGCCAGATCGGCGCGGGTGTTGAAAAATCCGGCGTGATTCGCCATAAGGCATTTGGCCATATCGTCTTCGGGGAACAGGACGGATCACCCAGCAGACGAACCCGGGAAATAGCTGATTTACTGATTCAGGCAGGTATCTCTTGTGAAATATCTGAAGAAATTAAACGAGATGTTTGGCTTAAATTTGGCTGGAACATTGTTTTTAACGGTCTGACGGCTGCTCTTAACGTAACCACCGACCGTCTGTTCGAAAGCAGTGAGTCGGAGATGTTCCTGGTGAAATTGTTCGAAGAGTTTCAGGAAGTGGCAAAAGCTGAAGGTGTTGATATTACTTCCGGTGATATCGAAAGGATTTTGGAAAAAAGCCGGGATCTCGGATCATTTATCACCTCCACGCTGAGAGACAGAAGGCAGGGAAAACCCCTCGAATATGACGGGCTCACCGGTGCCTTGCTCAGGAAAGCGGATGAAAACAGTTTTGAGCTACCGGTTTTTCAAACCCTGCACGAAATGCTCAGAATCGCAGATACACATTCATCTGACAATTGAGGTTCGTTTTTTTTACAAAAGAATTTCTTGGTAAGAAATGCGGGCTAACCTGCTGCAGGCCTTCAGCCTGCCCGTTTGGTGTCCGGCTGTAAACCCCGACACCGCCGTGTCGGGGCTGAGTTACAAAAGGCCTTCAGCCTCTGAGGGCGAATGCGCAACGATCTCCTCGTCTGACGACTTTGAAAAAAAAATAAGCGAAGGGTAGCCAACTTTCAGTACCTGACGAGCATGGATGGCAACGTCCCACTATTGGAATCCAGAAGATCAAGTCCCTGGGGAACTTGTCAGTCGGGGATAGCCAATTATGAGCAAAAGACAGGCTGAAAGCCTGATAAACACAGCCCGGGGCAGCGCTCCGGGAACACATGAGCCACAGAAATACCCAGGCTGAAAGCCTGAAGCAGGACGAGTAGCATACAAGCGCAGTCATTCAATACCGACCGGTTGCCATAGCATAAAATCCTGCCCGGCCATCATAATTGTCACCCGAATTGAAACTAACCTGCTGCAGGTCTTCAGCCTGCCCTTTTGTTGCCCGGCTGTAAACCCCGACACCGCCGTGTCGGGGCTGAGTTACAGCAGGCCTTCAACCTGTGAGGGCTAATGCGCATCGATCTCCTCGTCTGATGAATTAAAATCTTGGCGTTTCAAGGCGTTTTCGACGTTTTAAATACCAATAAGTTCAAAACTACCAGAAGATAAACCGCCAAGGCTGCCGGGAATCGTAAAGAAGATTATTCATTAGTGATTCAGCTATTCTTCTCTTTGAGTAATTTTAGCCATAGCCTGTGCACGCGACAGATCGCCATTTTGATACTGCCTGATATCCTCTTTTTTGATAGCCAGGTGCACAGCGTCCGGAACATCCCTGTCGCGAACTGAGATATTCAGCGACACCATAATCATTTCATCAGGTTTTACTGAGGAGAGTGTTCCGCCATAATTTATCATGATTTCTTTAACCAGGTCCAGGCTTTTTCCGAGTTCCTTTTTATAATCAATCGTATCACTGTCTGCCATTGTAAAAGTAAAATTACCGGAAAAATCGTTATCTGAATACATTGCTCTGATCTGCTTTTCAGCATCACTGTACTGTTTCCGGGCTTCCTGTAATGCTGTTTCTATCTCTTTTGAGTAAGCAGAGTCCCATTGTTGAGTTACTTTTCGGATGCTATCCATCATGACGCGAATATCATTCTGTTCAATTCGGATACTGTCAATATGAAAGCGGATAGAATCCATCTCAAACCTGTCGGTATCAATTCTTGTACGAAGTGAATCGATGTGAACGCGAACCTCAGGAAGGTTTCCGGTTCGCAGTTTCGCTATAAAGGTATTTGCCCTCCGAAGGTCTGCTCCATACATCACACCAAGCCCGGGCAGATAAACCGGTTCCGGCTTCCGGGTTATTTTTAAAACAGGAGATTCATTCTCTTCAAAGGCAGAAGTCAAAATATTGGAGAAAATAACCAGGTCTGTACGTTTATCATCGGTATCAAAAATAGCCTCTTTGTCGATCCGCCTGTCAAATTCCTGTTCATCAATGCGCTTTTGGTGAAACTCTTTCAAATCACCTATCCCGACAGAAATGGCCACATCTGGAGATTTATCATTGATGATCAGAGATGCATCTCCGGTAATGGAAAAAGATCTTGCAGCTGCAGATCTGAATATAGATTTTCCATATATCAGCATGAGACGTTCCTCATCCGGAACATTTGTTATAGCAGATGTGTAATTTTTTAAAAAATCACGCAACCTGTTTTCAACTGTTTGCTCATTTACTTCACGGGTTCCTTCGTCAAGCGCCGATTCATATTCAAAAAATAGTTCTGCTTTCTCTTCATCGTCTGATCTGACAACCATAAAGCGATTCGATTTCACATCCGGAACAGAAAAAATAATCCCATACCCGGGCTGGTAGATGGCAGAAATATCTTTTTCAGTTACAGCGCCGCTGTTAATTTGGAACCGTACTTCTGAGCTGCTTTCTACTTTAAAGAGTTCAGCCAGGATCGTTTTCATAATTTTTAAATCGCGGTCCATAGTTTCAGTCTGGGCGTACAATAGATTTTTTGGGACCAGAAAAATCAAGGCAAATAAAATAATAGTAATCGTTTTAAACTTCATATTATGACTCCGTTTCGTTTATAAATAAAATTTTTTGCTAAACTGTTACAGTTAATCCTGTTGCAGATTAATTGCATAAATCAAATCAACCAGTGCTTCATCCGTCTGTCTGAACCGGTTGTAGGTCTCCTCTTCAAGCCGGGAAATTCCGTTATCTACGAGCTGAAGATCTTTCATTCGCTGCTCTTCAAAGTAGCTGACAACATTCCGCATAACGTCTTCAAATTGCTCTGCCTGTCTTGTCTGAGCCTGTTCAATTAACTGTGTTGCGAGAATGGCATTTTCTCTCTGCACCTGTTCAATCAGCAGAGCCACTTCTTCATCACTAAAACCTGATTGCTCTGCCTGCGGGATTGAACCAAAGGAAATTGTCAGTCCGTTACCAGTTGTTGATACAGTGAGGTTTACAATTGATGCAAGCAGAAATGAAATAAGCAGAACTGCAGCAGCTGCAAGAAATACACGGCCGGAACTTGAACCGGGGAGGAATGTCTTGCGGATACTATTCCACCGGTTATTGGGCCGGGCGGAGCGATCTTCAAAAAGCGAGGATTGCTCTTCCGTATCTGCTGACGTTAGCTGCCCCAGCAGATTTCTTGTATCCTGCATCTCTTTCAATTCCTTTTGGAGATCCGGGCTCTCGCGCAGAATCTGTTCAAAATTTTCTTTATCTGTTTGATTCATCTCATCGTAGAGATATTCCATGATGAGTGATCTTGCTTCATTTTTATTCATAATTCATCATTTCACTGTTAATATTCCAGGCATTAAAAATTTTACGCAATGCCTTTAAGCCGTAATACATTCTTGATTTCACTGTATTCTCCGGTTCTTCTAAAACCTCAGAAATTTCGCGAAAGGTTAATTTTTCAAACTCCTTTAAGATGATCACCGTACGCTGTTCTTTTGGGATTGCCTGCAGCGCTTTTTGCAGAATATGCTGCATCTCTTTTCTTTCCAGTTTTGAATGGGGTGTATGTAATTCAGTAAATTCCTTTGTTTCAATCCATTCATCAAGTTTTACTGACCTTCGCCTGCCGGCACGTTTCAATTCGTCTAGGCATAAATTTGTAGCTATCCTATAGATCCAGGATGAAAATTTATGTTCATCATCAAGTGTATCAATCCGGTGATACACTTTTATAAATGTTTTCTGAGTAATTTCCCTTGCCTCATCACTGTCTGCAAAGTAACGGTATACAAATCGGTGAATCCTGTTCTGCCACCTCGAAACAAGTTTGTTGAAAGCGACAGCATCGCCATTCCGGAAATCCCGAACCAGTTGTACATCCTGCATATTACCTGAGTTATTTTTCAAATCTCCGGAGAGTTAATCATTTGCCTGCAGTGTTTAGACGATACAATGTTTCAAATAGTTTTAAAAGAGTTGTAATGATTGCATAATATCCCGGGGCGGGTTTTAAAATAAGTGAAAATGATATACTTTTTATATATTCCGGTTAGTTATTTAAGTATTAAACTATTTCTGTTATTTTGAAAATACTACTGTCAACCATTCTGATTTTCACCTTCAGTTCCCTGTTTGCAACAATGAATTCTCAGCATGTTTCCGCAATGACATACAATCTCCGTTTTGACAATCCGGGGGATGTTGAAAACCGCTGGGACAATCGAAAGGATCATGCAGCCGGTCTTTTAAGGTTTTACGAACCAGGAATCATAGGCACGCAGGAAGCTCTCAAACATCAGCTCGACTATCTGAATAATCATCTTGAAGAATATACATATGTGGGTGTTGCGCGGGAAGACGGGGCCCGGGAAGGTGAATATTCTGCCATATTTATTGACACCACACGATTTAAAATTGACAAAGAACAAACATTCTGGCTGTCAGAAACACCAGAAATTCCATCAACCGGCTGGGATGCAAACATAAAGCGTGTCTGCACATTCGCTCTTTTGGAGAACCGTGAAAGCGGTAACAAATTTTATGTTTTTAATGCTCATCTGGATCATCGGGGGGAAAAATCCCGGATGCAGTCAGTAAAACTGATATGGAAAAAGGTTGAAGAGAGAACAGGGTCAAGCAAGTACCCGGTTATTGTAATGGGTGATTTGAATGCAGAGCCCGGTGATGATCCGATTGCTTTTCTGAACCAACATTTAAATGATGCTTATAAAATATCGGAAGAACCGCCCTATGGACCTGTGGGCACATTTAACTCTTTTGATGTAGAAAAACCTGCTGAAAGGCGTATTGATTATATTTTTGTAAGTGACGAGTTCAGTGTTAAAAAATATGCATCTATTTCAGATTCCAAAAATTCACGGTACCCGTCAGATCATTTTCCGGTATATGCGGAATTGGATCTGGAATAATTTTTTATCTGGCTGATTTGTGCCGGTCATTCTTTTCAAACATTTAACCCGCATTTCTCACAGAGATTTTATTGAATATTTCATAATCTATTGTAAGATAATAAATTGGGTCAATATTTGAGTCCTTTAAAAAATAACAGGTTGTTTTCGGCGAACTTTATCCCTCAGCTGCGTTGAAGCTAAAATGGCTTGCTCAACGTACCTATGTACGTTTCCGCCACCATTTTACCTTCGCCTTGCTGAGGAAAAAATTTCTTGGTGAGAAATGCGGGTTAGCGGCGTAAAATTCAAACCCCGTTTCACCAGCCGTTCCTGAAGGAACGGGGGAATGAATCTCATCATTCTGAGCTACCCACCAATCGTCCCGCAATGGGACGAATATTAAGCCATTCTTTTTATAACTAAAAAGAAATACATAGAAAATGGCATATCAGGTAATGATCTCCTGAAAATAAAATCAATCTCTTTAATAAGCAGATGGTACTACTGGCAAAAAAATAAAGATAAAAAAAATAACCCCTACCGGGTATCAGCCAATAGAGGTTAATCAAGAGAGAGTCAAAATATTCTTATATTTAAATCAATGCGTGAATCGGGTGGGATTCGAACCCACGACCCACGGCTTAAAAGGCCGTTGCTCTGCCAGCTGAGCTACCGATTCAATCGAAAATCTCAAAGACTTCTAAGGTAAGATTTTTGTTCAGTGAAAATCAACATAAAATCCAATCTTTATCCGTAACGTTCGTTAGTGAATCGATGAAGTTTTAACGCAACATGAATGGATATCGTTCATAAGAATTTTCAATAAAAAAGTACTCGAACTTATCAAAAATTTACCAGTATAAAGAAATTCTTAACAGTTGAACAGTCCTGCCTGAACCCTTACATTTATAAACTTACAAAATAACCAGTTATTACAGATTTATGTTAGACCAGTTAACGAAAGTTCTTACAAAAATATTCGGCTCAAAAAGTGAAAGAGATATTAAGAAACTATGGCCGGTTGTTGAGGAGATTAAGTCATTTGAAGAAGATGTTAAAAAACTCAGCGATGAAGAATTAAAAGGCAAAACGGAATCGTACCGTGAAATGATAAGGAAAGCCACGGAAGAGATTGACGCGGAGATTACCGAAGTAAAGCATAAAATGGAGTCGAATGATGACTCTATTACCCTGGAAGACCGCCGTGAATTTTCAGATACCCTGGAGGAGCTTGAGAAAGAGTGGCTTGATACCGTTGAGGGTGTGCTTGAAGATATTCTTCCCGAAGCATACGCCGTTTTGAAAGATACATGCCGCCGGTTTGTTGGTAAATCATGGAAAGTGGCTGGCACAGAAACTGAATGGCAGATGGTCCCCTATGATGTTCAGCTCGTTGGTGCTGTTGCAATGCATAAAAGCAGCATCGCAGAAATGAAGACGGGTGAAGGTAAAACCCTGGCAGCTATTTTTCCGGCATACCTCAATGCACTGCCCGGAAGAGGAGTTCACATCGTAACTGTAAACAATTACCTGGCCACAAGGGATGCCGAGTGGAATGAGCCAATCTTTAATTTCCATGGATTGACTGTTGATTGTGTTGATCTTTATGATCCGAATTCGGATAAAAGACGGGAAGCTTATAAGGCAGATATTACCTATGGAACCAACAACGAATTTGGTTTCGACTACCTGCGTGATAATATGGTTATTGGAAAAGAGCAGCTTGTTCAGCGTCATTATCACTATGCTATTATTGATGAGGTTGATTCCATTTTGATTGATGAAGCACGTACACCTTTAATAATATCAGGTCCGGTGCCGCAGGGTTCTCAGTCTCAAAAGTACGAAGAGATGAAGCCCCGGGTTGAAAGCCTGGTAAATGCACAGAAGAAGCTGGTCTCAAATCTTGTGAATGAAGGTGAAAAACTGCTTGACGAAGGGAAAGAAGATGAAGCCGGGCTTGCGCTATTTCGTGCTCAGCGCGGGTTCCCCAAGAACAGGAAATTCAGAAAGATGATGCAGGAACCAAGCCTGCAGAAACTGGTGCAGCGGACTGAAAATTTTTATTTGCAGGATAATGCCAAGAATATGCCGGTTGTAGACGAATACCTCTACTACGCTGTGGATATGAAGATGAAATCGATTGAAATGACGGAGAAAGGCCGTGATTTCATAACCAAAGGCGACGAAGATAAAGAATTTTTTGTGATTCCCGACCTCGGAACAGAAACTTCCGTTATTGAAGAAGAGATCGAAACTCTTAAGAAAGAGAAGATTGAGGAGATCAAAAACAATGACGAGTTCAGTGATGACTACAAAGAGAAAAAAATTGAAGATGCGGAAACAGAAGTTCGGCGGGAGCGCGAACAGCGGTTTAATGAATTACACAGGTTGTTTGCGGAACGCAGCGACAGGATTCATACTGTTAACCAGTTATTGAAAGCATACACACTTTTTGAACGTGAAGATGAGTACATCGTTCAGGAAGGCAAGGTTCAGATTGTGGATGAACACACCGGCAGGGTACTATCCGGAAGAAGATATTCAGACGGACTGCACCAGGCCATTGAAGCGAAAGAAGAGGTGAAAGTTGAGGCAGCTACTCAGACCTACGCTACCATCACTCTTCAGAATTATTTCCGGATGTATCACAAACTTGCCGGTATGACCGGAACTGCAGCTACGGAAGAGGGTGAGTTTAACGAAATTTATAACCTGGATGTGGTTGTAATTCCTACAAATCGCCCGATTATCCGGGATGATAAAGAGGATATGATTTTCCGGACCAAGCGTGAGAAATACAACGCTTCGATTCAGCGAATCAAAGAGTATCACGAAAAAGGTCAGCCGGTACTGGTCGGTACAACCAGTGTAGATGTATCGGAAACGATCAGCCGGATGCTGAAAAGGGCTAAAATCCCACATAATGTTTTGAACGCCAAACAGCATGCAAGTGAAAGTGAAATCGTTGCACAGGCCGGCAGGCCCGGAGCGGTTACCGTTGCTACAAACATGGCCGGACGTGGTACGGATATTAAACTGGCTCCCGGAGTGAAAGAGAAAGGGGGTCTTGCCATCCTGGGAACGGAGCGGCACGAAAGCCGGCGGATTGACCTTCAGCTTCGCGGACGTGCAGGCAGGCAGGGTGACCCCGGCGAAACCCAGTTTTTTGTCTCCCTCGAGGATGAATTGATGGCTCTGTTTGGCGGATCCGACCGTATTTCCAATATCATGGATAAACTCAATTTTGATGAAGGAGAGGTGATTCAGCATCCCTGGGTCACAAAATCCCTGGAACGAGCCCAGAAAAAGGTAGAGCAGAACAATTTTAGTATCCGAAAGCGCCAGCTGGAATATGATGATGTTCTGAACAACCAGAGAAAAGTGGTTTATTCGAGACGTAAACATGCTCTTTTAGGAGATCAGCTCCAGGGTGATATCTTTGATATGCTGGAAGACCTGATCGAAAATGTAGTCTACACTTACTTCCCCGATGGAGAATTTGAACAGTTGCGCGATGATATTCTTCGTCACCTTGCAGTCGAAATTGAAATCGACAGAGATAAATGGGCAATAATGGGCGAAGATGGATTGATTGATCACATCATCGAACGTGCCTATGAAGTGTATCGCCAGAAAGAGAGACTTATTTCGGAGCCACTGTATCGTGTTGTGAAACAGATTGATGATTCGGATGCCGAAAATAAACCTAACAAAATACAAATTATCTTTACGGATGGTATCCGCAGGATGCGGGTGGTTGTAGAGGTTGAAAACGCACTTAAAAATGAAGGTCGCGAGGTGGCGCGAGCCCTTGAAAGATCTTCCATACTTTCCACCATTGATGAAAAATGGATGGAGCATCTCCGCGAACTTGATTCCGTTAAGGAAGGTATCGGGCTCCGGTCATTTGGACAGAAAGACCCGCTTCTCGAATATAAGCGTGAAGCATTCGAAATGTTTAAATCGCTGATTGATGATATTAACCGTGAGACTATTTCGCTGATGTGGAAAGCTGTTCCCGAAGTTCAGGCTGATCCTTCAAAATTGCAACAGGCACAGAAAACGAAATCCAGGTTTGACATCAGCAGCGCCAAAACTCAGCATGCCGATTCAACAAATATGGGCTACAGGGGAAGTACCGAGGCCCAGGACAAAGCCCGGCAGCAACAGGCAGATGCAGCACGCGGTGATTCAAAACCGCAACCGGTTGTGGTTGCCGATGAACCCGGACGCAACGATCATGTAAAGATCCAAAATATGGGAAGCGGTGAAGTTAAAGAGATCAAATGGAAGTATGCGAAAAAAATGGTTGATGAGGAAGGGTGGATCCTGGTCGAAAAATAAATGATTACTAAATGGAAATTTTAGGCATTGATATCGGCAGCTACGGAATAAAAGGGTGTGTAGTAGATACAGATGCCGGGAAAATCATATCCAAACGAAAAAAAACAGCTCCGCTCGAAGACACTTCACCACATAAAATTCTTTCTCAGCTGCATGAATTTGTCGTAAACAAGTTTAAATGGAAGGGGCCTGTTGGCTGTGCGTTTCCTGCTCCCGTATTAAAAGGGATTGTGGTTTCGGCAAGGCGTATCGATAATTCGTGGGTTGATGCCGATGCGCAGCATCTCTTTTCCGAAATCACGGAAAATCCATGTACCGTTATCAATGATACCGATGCAAGCGGTATCGCTGAAATGGAATTTGGTGCCGGGAAGGGACAAATGGGAACTGTAATTATGCTGACGGTTGGCACAGGCATCGGATCTTCAATTTTTATTGACGGCAAGCTGGTACCCAATACAGAGATCGGTCTCATTGAAATGCGGGGTATCACCGCTGAAGAGCGTGCCTCAAACCGGTCCCGCAAAGAAGAGGGACTTCGAAAAAAAACCTGGGCCAAGCGCATGCAGTTTGTTCTGGAAGCATATGAAAATATTTTTCACCCGGAGCTTTTTATCATTGGCGGGCAGATGAGCCGAAAATCTGATAAAACATTTCCCTACATAAAAATCAGGACACCTTTCAAAGCAGCTGCTTTTGAAAACGAAGCCAGTATCGTAGGTGCGGCATTATGTGCTGCCAACAGCCGGGAATTTTAAATGGAGAAGTTTAGAATTGGAGACTGAGCGACTGAGCGACTGAGAGAAGGGGAGACGGAGAGATTGAGAGAGACCTGCCAATGAAAAGCCACCAAAGCAGGTGTAAGCATCAGCACAGGTCAACGCTCTTTGATGAATGATACCATGAAACATTTGCAACGCGGGATTTCACGCGAAGGCCGCGATGGTTGCGCAAAGAGCGCGGAGATTTGTAGAACCGTTGAATCGTTGAACTGTTTCTTGCAATTGATCTTTCTGCTTGACCGGGTCTTAGTATTAGAACATCCATTGCCCGCCGCTTTAGCGGGGGGATTTTAGGTGGCAGCCAGTTTAAAGCCATCGGGTTGTTAACTTGCCAGGATTTGGATCTTGAATCCGATGGTTATGGGAGGTGTTTTTCCGGGCTTTTCCCAGCCATCCCTCGGTATAAATCACGGCGTTGATAAGGTTTTCGCCTCGGGATGTGTGTATTGAGCCATGCAATCCACGGGTTGCACCCGCGGTTACCCACGAGTTATCCCTGCCGGGATATATTGTGTGGATGTTTTCCGGCCATCCCTCGGTATAGATCACAGCGTTGATGGGGTTTTCGCCTCGGGATGTGTGTTGTGGGGCCATGCAATCCACGGGTTGCACCCGCGGTTACCCACGAGTTATCCCTGCCGGGATATATTGTGTGGATGTTTTCCGGCCATCCCTCGGTATAGATCACAGCGTTGATGGGGTTTTCGCCTCGGGATGTGTGTTGTGGGGCCATGCAATCCACGGGTTGCACCCGCGGTTACCCACGAGCTATCCCTGCCGGGATATATTGTGTGGATGTTTTCCGGCCATCCCTTGGTATAGATCGCAGCGTTGATGAGGTTTTCGCCTCGGGATGTGTGTTGTGGGGCCATGTAATCCACGGGTTGCATCCGCGGTTACCCACGAGTTATCCCTGCCGGGATATATTGTGTGGATGTTTTCCGGCCATCCCTCGGTATAGATCACAGCGTTGATGGGGTTTTCGCCTCGGGATGTGTGTGTTGCGCTACTCAAATTCCCCGGGCGATTTGCCCGGGGTTGTGATGCGTCAGGCCTTCAGCCTGCTATTTCCTCGCGGCGCGGGGAAAATGTTGTTCTTAACTGTATGCTGATGCGCCGTGCGCTATCAATCTGGATCCCTGTCAACCGTCAGTGGACGATCACTGTCTCCTGACTGATCTCCTTTTTCTGGCAGATATTTTCTGAAACGACATCCATTGCCCGCCGCTTTAGCGGGGGGATTTTAGGTGGCAGCCAGTTTAAAGCCATCGGGTTGTTAACTTGCCAGGATTTGGATCTTGAATCCGATGGTTATGGGAGGTGTTTTTTCCGGGCTTTTCCCAGCCATCCCTCGGTATAAATCACAGCGTTGATAAGGTTTTCGTCTCGGGATGTGTGTTGTGGGGCCATGCAATCCACGGGTTGCACCCGCGGTTACCCACGAGCTATCCTTGCCGGGATATATTGTGTGGATGTTTTCCGGCCATCCCTTGGTATAAATTACGGCGTTGATAAGGTTTTCGCCTCGGGATGTGTGTATTTGGCCATGCAATCCACGGGTTGCGCCCGCGGTTACCCACGAGTTATCCCTGCCGGGATATATTGTGTGGACATTTCCCGGCCATCCCTCGATATAGATCACAGCGTTGATTTGATTTTCCGCCTCGGGATGTATGTGCTGCGCTACTCAAATTCCCCGGGCGATTTGCCCGAGGCTGTGATGCGTCAGGCCTTCAGCCTGTTCTTTCCTCGCGGCGAGGGGAAAATGTTGTTCTTAACTGTATGCTGATGCGCCGTGCGCTATCAATCTGGATCCCTGTCAACCGTCAGTGGACGATCACTGTCAACTGGCTGATCTCCTTTTTCTGGCAGATATTTTCTGAAACGACATCCATTGCCCGCCGCTTTAGCGGGGGGATTTTAGGTGGCAGCCAATCTAAAACCATCGGGTTGTTAACTTGCCAGGATTTGGATCTTGAATCCGATGGATTTGGAAAAGGGTCTTTTTTGTCGGGATTCCCAGACATCCCTCGGTATAAATCACGCGTTGATGAGGTTTTTGCCTCGGGATGTGTGTTGTGGGGCCATGCAATCCACGGGTTGCACCCGCGGTTACCCACGAGGCCGTCCCTAAAGTAGGGATTGTTTAAATCCGGTATCGCTGCGAGCACTGGGAAAAGCATCGGTGCGGTACTTGTGACAGATAATTCGAAGGAATTTAGCTGTGATACTTTTTTAGAATTGCCGGGATACGGATATATTGGAAAAACGGGAAGATAAAATTGAGGTTAAATTAGCCAATTAGAAAAGTTGTAAAGTTATTCGTATTGCCCAACAAACAATAATAAATCATGATGTTTGAGAGCATTTATATTGATATCCGAAAATTGAGAGATTATTGCCTGAATCCACATCACCCGGTTGGGAAGCATAAAGCACGGATTTTTTTATCTCAATTAGGAATAGGCAGAGATGATGCCCAATTATTAAAAGAGAAGATTATAGAAAACATGAAAGATGTTGAGATTGAGTGGGCACATGAGGATAAATTTGGAAAACGGTTTAGTGCAGATTTGACAATGAACATGAAAAACAGGTCAGCCCTCGTTAGGACAATATGGATTATTAAATCAGGAACTGAAGTTGCTGAACTTGTTAGTTGCTATATTATCACATAATTTAAACCCATGGAAATCATTAAAGAACTTCATACCGTTGCCTTGTTAAAAAATATCCCGGAAAAAAATTTGCACAGGGGAGACGTAGGTACTGTAGTTGTTGACCATTCCGATACAATGGCCGAAGTAGAATTTGTGGATGAAAAAGGAAGAACCACTTCTTTAGCGACAGTAGCAAAAAAAGATTTGATCAGGCTTAGGTTAGAAGCGGTACCAGCATGAAAACCGGCCTGAATATCAAATTATTTCTATTGATCGGCTATATAGCAAAAAGTGGCTAAAGATTTCAACATAAAAGTACATAAAAATCTGCTTCGGAGTTTGTTTCTGAAAATTCTTGAAATGAGCGTACACAGCCTGCTGCTATGCGGAATTGAGTAATGTGCCGACATGGTTATTATTTCTCGCGGCGTGGGGAAAATTATAGCGCGATTGGTTGTCTTTATCCGCCGCGCATAATCACACCGGGCCCCTGTCATTTCGACTAAGAGAGCGGAGCGAACGCATGGAGAAATCTCCTTTTTCTGGCAGAAATTTTCTGAAATGAAATCCATTGCCCGCCGCTTTAGCGGGGGGGGATTTTAGGTGGCAGCCAGTCTAAAGCCATCGGGTTGTTAACTTGTCAGGATTTGGATCTTGAATCCGATGGATTTGGGAAAGGGTCTTTTTTGCCGGGATTCCCAGACATCCCTCGGTATAAATCACGGCGCTGATTGGGTTTTCGCCTCGGGATGTGTGTTGTGGGGCCATGCAATCCACGGGTTGCACCCGCGGTTACCCACGAGCTATCCCTGCCGGGATATATTGTGTGGATGTTTTCCGGCCATCCCTTGGTATAGATCGTAGCGCTGATTGGGTTTTCGCCTCGGGATGTGTGTTGTGGGGCCATGCAATCCACGGGTTGCACCCGCGGTTACCCACGAGCTATCCCTGCCGGGATATATTGTGTGGATGTTTTCCGGCCATCCCTCGGTATAGATCACAGCGTTGATCACTGTCCCAAGAGACATTTTTTCTGATTCATAAAAACAGGCTGAAAGCCTGACACAACGCAGCCCGGAGCGGCGCTCCGGGAAAGAAAGATTGTAACGTTAACCAGCAGACTGAAGGTCTGCAACAGGTAGATTTGCAAATGGGCTTGACAGATGAAAGCGGTTAGTTTGGCCACATAATTATAATAAAGTCAGGCTGCTATTCAGATTTGGTTCGTTTCCTCTTGAGCCTCTGGCGATACGCAATTACGAAGAGAGTTATAAAAGTGAGGGGTATCACAAAAAAGAGCATTCCGTTTTTCACATAGTTATACGCTGCATGATCTGTTGCATAGAGAATCAGAAAAATGATATAGGTGCAGTAGTAGGCAAGAAACAGGGCCCCTTCCCACCGGCTGATCGAATACCCTGTAAAGAATATCGGCAGACACGCAAAAAAGGTAACCAGCATGATTGGAATATCAAACCGTAATGCCTGGGGCTGAATCGCAATTACATCCGGGAAAAATAATCCTGTTATTCCGATGACCGCCAGTATATTCAGAATGTTACTTCCCAGTACATTTCCCACCACCATTTCAGGTTCTTTGCGAAGCATCGCAGCTATAGCAGCCGCAACCTCGGGCAGTGATGTACCGACCGCCACGATAGTAAGCCCGATAATCAATTCACTCATGCCAAACGCTATGGCAATATTGACGGCACTTTTCACCATCAGATCGGCGCCATAGATAAGCATTACAAGCCCGATGACCAGGAAAAAAGACTCTTTGATGCGGGATATCTTCTCAATGCCGGCGGTGTGATTCTTCATAGAGTACTTTGCTTCATTGGCAAGCAAATAGAGATAAATACTCAGAACCGCTGTTAAAATGAGCGCATCCCAAAAACTGATGTTCCCGTTCAGAGAAACCACAAGCATGAGCAGACCGCAAAATATCATAACCGGAACGTCAACCCTGATAATTTTAGTAGCTACTCTTACAGGATAAATCAGTGCAGCAATTCCAAGGATTAATAAAATATTGGCAATATTACTTCCAATGATATTTCCAACAAGAATATCGGGATACCCGCTGTATGCAGATTGCAAGCTGATGGCGAGTTCCGGTGCGCTTGTACCGAATGCTACTACTGTTAAGCCGACAATAAGTTTCGGAATACCGAATGATTCAGCAAGAGCAGATGCAGCACGTACCAAAAGGTCGGCGCCAAATACAAGCAGTGCCAATCCGGCAATTAATAACAGAAGATCAAAAATCAAAGCAATGGTTCGGTTTGGACAGTTTTATTTATGTAGAGCGGCTGAAGCCTGACACTCAAATTCCGGCTCTTTTTCGAGGTTTAATATAGTAATAGTTTCAGGATATTAAGGAATTATCAGACCTGTTTTGCGGAAGTAATTTCTTCAAGCTTCAGAACTCTTTTGGTCACATCAAAATTTTTAATGAGAATGGTCTTAGTACTTTCATTATGTTTATATTCCGGCGGAAAAAATTTCTTTATGATCTGCAAAATTCTTTTTTATCCACTGATATTTATAACCATTGCAGCCGGCTGTACCCCCTTGCCGGAAGCAGATTACTACAGTGCCGAAGGGATTGTATCCATTGAAGCCGAGACACATCAAACATATAACAACTGGGTAGAATCGCATTACTACACCAGCATTGGGATGTCTTCTGTGGAAGATACCACCGGAACCGGCGGTACTCTGGACTACCGGTTTTATATAACTGAACCGGGGCGCTATGCCATCTGGATTTTAAGCAAAAAAAAGAGCGAAGAACCTCAAGAGAATTTCCTGGAATATGCTCTCTTTAATAATGAAGATGCAGAGATCGGTCGCAACAGGTTTCAGCTGCCGGAATCAAATGCACCTGTTTGGCTGAACCGGTCGCATACGGATGGCGAAGAGATTACAGTCGATTTTACAAGAGGATTTTACGAAATAAGATTTGAAAGTTTTGGCGAAGCGGGTTATCGCCTGGACAAGGTTCACATCAGTCTGGATAATGAGGTTAAGCCTGAGGGAATGGGGCTGCCCGAAACGACTGATCCATACATTGATCCGGTTGAACTGAAACGAAATCGCCCTGTGTCCATACCGCCGGCGTGGACATTTGGAGTTCTTTATGGCGGGTATACCAACCAGGATGAGACTGTGGAGCGCGTTTCAAAGCTTTATAATAGTGGCTACCCGATCGATGCCTACTGGATCGACTCATGGTTTTGGGACTATCAAAACAAAGGCAGAGGACCGGCAGGGTATATTGATTTTACCGGGGATACAGTTTCTTATCCCGACATGGAAAAGATGTGGGATCTCATGGCTGATCGCAATATAAAATCCGGTATTTGGCTTTGGAATACCATTCTGAAGGATGGCAATGAAGAGGTGTACTCGGATTTCAAAGATCTTGGTTATTTTAAAGATACCTATCTGAATACCGACCGGTGGCACAATCAAAACGGCGACAGCATGACCGGGGACATCGATTTTGAGAACCCGGAAGCCGAAGCATATTTTAAACAAAAGATAGAGCCGTTTTTCGAAGACGGCCTTGATTTTCTAAAGCTCGATCGTGTTTCGGACATTCCGTTTACCAAAGCAGCTTTTGAAGCTACCCGGGAGTTTTCGGGCATACCGGACAGCCGCGGGTTTGTGTTGTCGCATTTGCACAGCACGCATGATCCCCGTTTTTTACTCTACCCCGCAAAATGGACCGGTGATGCAAAAATTGACTGGACTCAGCCAGACTACCCCGATTTTAAACAGTTTGCAATGGGAGGTTTTAAGGAAAATATTGAGATGGTTGCAAACCCGAGGCTGACAACCTACGAGATTCCTTTTCTCTCTCATGATATGGGTGGATATAATTTTTATGGCAGTGAGGGTGTTTCGGATGAGCTCTATATCCGGTGGACTCAGTTTGCCTCTTTCAATTCTGTAATGCAGGTTTTCACTTCAGCAGACAACCCCACCTCCAATATGCCGTTTGAATTTTCGGAAACCGCACAGGAAAATTTCAAAAAATACACACGCCTGCGCAGCCGTCTGTTTCCCTATATCTACACTCACGCTCATCTCACACGTCAAACAGGCCGTAAAATGATTCAGGGCGACGGCATTCATACAACTCAATATATGTTTGGGGATGCTTTTCTGGCAGCTCCCGTTCATGAACCGGGCGCTGATGAATGGATGGTATATCTGCCCGAAGGAAATTGGTTCGATTACTGGACTAAAAACAGGTTTGAGGGAGGCCAAAGCTGGCTGATTGACGCCTCTTTGACAACACTTCCGCTTTTTGTAAAAGCCGGATCGATTATACCCTATCGTGAATTTTCACAATCCGTCGAATCCGGAACCAACGATTTTCTGACGGTTGAAATTTATCCGTATGACGGCGGTGTGTTCAGGATGACTGAAGATGACGGACGGACAGAAAATTACAAGACAGGTGAATGGGCAAGAACTATGTTTCGCTATAATGAGCTTTCTGATCATCGCATATTCACGATTGGAGCAGTTCAGGGTTCGTTTGCGGAGATGAATCCGGAGCGCAGTTATGAACTTCATTTCATGAGTGCAGTTCGTCCAGACCAGGTAACGTTAAATGAAACAGAGCTGGCGGAATCTGATTCTGCAGGAGATCGCCGGTGGTATTATGACAGGAATAGTGAGAAGCTAATCATAATGCTAAGAGAAATTGACCGCGCGGAGAAAATCGATATTAAAATTTATGACTGAGGCACGTGGATTAAATCCCCGCTCTGTTTAAACGGATGAAACCTGGCAAAGAGTTCTTCACTGTACCAGCCGAGTTCACGTGTTTTTTTGATCATTTCATGATGTCCTCTGTTTTTGTAGGCATATGCTTTCATTGCGTCTGTATTTTTCCAGACTGAAAAAGTTGCCTGCATAAATACCGGCCATTCGCCGACTCCTTTCGAAAAGAGGCAATCCTCATACGATTCAATTTCTGATGATACATAGGGTACATTTTTCCAGAACTTCAAAGCCATCATTGGTTTGATTGTAGCTCTTGTGAGCACACATACGGTTTTTTGGGGATCGTGATCCACTGTTTTTTGGAATGGTTCACGACCGCTCCATTTGCCATGAGCCTGTATGTTATGGAGATGAATATGCGAATATGAATCTGAAGTTCTTAAATATCTGTCCAGTACAGTGCTGCTGATAAATTTTTCGGCCTGCGACTCATTTTCAAATACAGTTATCAGGCCATAAGTGGAAAAATCGGGGCGCAGTGAAAATCCATTACCGCCGCCGGTGCCGAGCGGTTTCCAGAACTGAAGCCCCGGTATCGTGTTGTTACGCAGCGGAGGAAATCCCATTCGGACAAAAGCCTTAAGTTTAGCACTCAAAGTTCTGTAATGGAATAAAGAGAGTACGGTTGTTTGAGCCATATCAAAATTTTTTAATCGTACCGGATTTAGCTATCTGCAGCTGAAGCGCTAAAAAGATAATGTAAGAAACTCAGACAGTAGCTACCGGGTAATGAACTGGTGAATGTAAACTAAATATTCATCAAAATGATGTAACCGCCCATAATCAATAAGAAAACGGCAAAAACCTGTTTAAGATTTTTCCCGGATATTTTGTTACCGATCGCTTTACCAAGAAAACTTCCGGCTGCGCCGATCAGGCTGAAAATTAGTACCAGGTCCCAGTTGATGAACAAATCCATGGAAGCGAACAATTCCACGTATTTTAAAAAACCGGTTATACTTTTCATTGCAATAATGGTGAGGCTGGTACCCACTGCGATATGAATGGGGAGGCCGGCAAACAGTACGAGTGCAGGAACAATTAAAAAACCGCCTCCAACTCCCACAAGTCCCGTGATCACACCAACGATCAGGCCTTCGGATGCGATCATCCAGCAGGGCTGGGTTTTTGTTTTTACGGGAGAAGTATCAATAGATGCCGTTTTTTTACCGCTAAGCATCAGGAGTGCCGCTACAATCATGACTACAGCAAACAGAATAAGCTGAAAGGTTCCTGATACCCAGGCAGCTAAATAGGCCCCGAAATATGTTCCTGCCATACCGGGCAATCCGAAAACAATGGTGCTTTGCCAGTGAATCTGTTTTTTAAAAGCAAAGGGAATCATCCCTGCCAGACTGATAGCGCCGACAATTCCAAGAGATTCAGCAATAGCTTCTTTTTCTGATTCACCCACAAGATAGATAAGAATCGGAACAGTCAGTATTGATCCGCCTGAACCAAGTAACCCAAGAGATAATCCTACGATTAAGGCACCGGTCCAGGCAAGAATCATATTTTGGAAAAGATTTGGTTAGCGAACGCTCATTTTATTTTTTCTGTCTCTGCAATTACTTCTCAATGTCGTAGATTTTTTCTGCATTCTCGAAGTTGTCGTATACCCATTTTACCGAAAATCCCCGGGATTTAAGGTATGATGCGGCATAAGCCGAACGGCCTCCCGCCGCACAATGAATTGCCAGGGATTGATCATCCGGTATTTCATCCTCTTGAGGAAGAAGCCTGGTATGGGCAATATTCAATGCATCAGGTATATGACCATTATCATACTCACTTCTTTTGCGCACATCAAGCACCTGCAGGTTTTCTGATTTTTGAAGTTCTTTCATTTCATTGAAATCTATTGCCGGTATGGATTCCAGTTCACCATTCTTCTCTTTATAGGTATCAACTTCAACCGGTGTAACAAAACCTCTTATTCTGTCCAGGCCGATTCTCACCAAATCCCGTACCGCTTCATCGACCTTCTCATTTTCAATAATCAGAAAAATGTGTTGCTCAGGTTCTACGTAACAACCTGCAACTGTATTGAACTGTTTATTCAATGGGGCACATAGTGAGCCGGATAAATGACCTTTCATAAACTCTTTGATGTTTCGTGTATCAATTACGATGGCATTCTCGCTTTTCAAATTCTCCAGTATATCGTTAACCGTAACTTTAGGAGGTCGTGGCAGTGTTCCCAGTACATCCGGACCACTTTTGTTTACACGTTTCATCCTTGCAAAATAGTAGGGTGGCTCCGGCTGTCCATCCAGTATATAATTTACAAAGTTTTGTTCACTGGTTGCCTCCCGGATAGAATTATTGAAACGCAATTCATACCCGACCGTACTGCCCGGAACGGCTCCCAGTGCTTTGCCACAGGCACTACCGGCTCCATGACCCGGCCAAACCTGTAAATATTCCGATTCGTCTTTGAAGTCTTCAATAGAATGGTAGAGTTCTTTAGCAGATGGTTCCATTGCCCCTTTTTCACCGGCGGCTGATTCGAGAAGGTCTGGCCTTCCAACATCTCCTACAAAAATAAAATCGCCGGTTGCGATACCGAGTGGCTGATCTGAAACTGCCTGATCAATAATATAGTAACTGAGATGTTCGGGAGTATGCCCGGGAGTATGCCAGGCTTTTATCCTTACGTTGCCAACCTCAATTATATCACCATCTTTTAAAAGCTGATAATCGTAATCGCTGTTTATCAGCCATTCGTAACGCCACTCTTCACCTCCTTCATCCGACGCATAAATTTTTGCACCGTTTTCGGCAAACTCCCGTAATCCGCTAACATAATCTGCATGAATATGTGTATCGGCAGCTTTGGTAATTTTCAGGTTTTCGTCGGATGCAATTTTAAGATATTGGTCAATATCTCTCATAGGATCTATAATCAGAGCTTCGCCTGTAGCCTGACATCCGACCAGGTAACTGTATTGTGCAAGTTTGGGATCAAATAATTGTTTAAAAAACATGGGTTAATCAGTTTTGGGTTCTGCATTTATCTTATTCCGGAGTTTCATTTCCGTTTTGTAGTGGTTCTGGTTGCGAATAATTTCAAGTGGCATAGTGTCTCCTTTTTTATACTCCCTGAGAAGAGCCCTGGCATGCATTTCACTCACTACACGCTCACTTCCAATTTTCACAATCACATCGCCGGGCATAACACCGCATTCATATGCCGGTCCATCTTTATTTACACTTGTTACCAGCAAACCCTGAACATAAGGCAGGCGATAACGATATACCAGCTGTTCCGTCATGGATGTGAATTCCATACCGGGGTCGTAATCCAGGTTAACCACACCGCTGCTCAGTAACTGTGAAGCAATTTTCTGAACACGGTTGCTCGGAATAGCAAATCCCAGGCCGATAAAACCTGAACTTGTATCACCGGTAAAAATAAATGTGTTAATACCGATAACTTTACCTTCGCTGTTAAGCAGGGGTCCGCCGGAATTCCCCCGGTTAATGGCGGCATCCGTTTGAATCATATCGATATAGACACGGGGATTATTGGGATTCGGCCGGAAATCGCGGTTTTTAGCACTTACAACCCCAACAGTTACGGTGGGGTTTCCATCATCAAAAAGGCCGAATGGATTCCCAAGTGCAATCGCCCACTCACCTACAATTACACTGTCGGAGTCGCTGAACTCCACGAAAGGAAAAATGTGGTCAGACTCAATCTTCAGCAATGCAAGATCTGAGAATTCATCGCTGCCAACCAGTTTTGCCTCATAGCTGTTTCCGGAGGTCATCGATATCATAATCTTATTCGGATTGTTTCCAACCACATGCTGATTCGTTACAACAAGCCCGTCTTCACTGATAATGAAACCGGATCCCATGTTTGTATTTTCAGTTGGGGTATCAAGGCCAAAAAAATGTCTGAAAAACTGGTCCTGCGGCGTTCCGCGCTGCTCAAAAACTTCCGTTGCAGTAATGCTGACAATTGCAGCGCTTGCACTCTCCACAGCGTTGGTGATCGCATTGGTTCTGCTGTTTTCAATAGAAGGGCCTGCCTGTTGCCGGGCGATTTCAGGAATATCTGTACTATCCAAATTATCGGAACCGGCTTGCTCTATTTGAGTGGCTGAAAAGAAGCCGGTCTCCTCATTCTTATTTTCAGTTTCGGGCTCTGCATTTGTACACATCACCATTGCAAACGCAAGCAGCAGGGGCAGAAAATTATCTGGTAGAATCTGTTTCAATTTTTCTTAGTTGTTTAGCTCCGATTTCTACAGCTTCATGTATCGCAGTTTCAAGCGGTCCTTCGTGCCAGGCGCCGGCAGCTTTTTTATGACCACCGCCGCCCAATTCGCGTGCCCACTTATTTACATCAATCTCACTTCGGGAGCGCAAACTCATTTTAATGCCTTCATCACTGAGATCTTTGACAAGTATAGCTGCTTTTATTCCCTGGATACTCAATGGATAACTTACAAATCCTTCACAATCGGCATTTGTAGTTCCTGTTGTATCCAGCATCTCTTGAGTAACGGACATCACAGCAATCTGATTGTTTTCGAATAGTTGAATAGTTGACATCGCCATGCTCAGCAGGTGAAATTGTTCAATAGTTTTATTTGAAAAAACCTGCTCAGCAACTTCATTTGGTTTAAAAGATCCGTAGCGGAGAAGATCGGCCGCAGCCTCCATTGTTTCGGGTGTAACGCTGTCGTACTGAAGTGAACCGGTATCAGTAATGATGCCGGTGTAGAGTGCTTTTGCTGTTTCTTCATCAATCTGATCTTTATCGTACCCGGCATAGAGATTATAGATCAGTTCACATGTAGAAGAGGCATCATCTACGGAAATGGATATGTCAAAATCATTGTCGGGGTCAGGATGGTGATCAATCATTACCGAGAAAGGGTGATGCTTTTCCTGCCACTGCTCAAAACTCCCGAACCGGTGAGCTGCATTACCATCCAGTAAAATAAACATGTCACATTTTGCTAGATCTTCTTCATCCGGCACATGGATGGGATAGTAATGACAAAGCCATTGCAAATTTTGTGGAACCGGGTCATCATTAAATGCATAAGCTGTGAACCCGTTTTTTTCAAGCCACCTGCAGAGCGCTACCTGTGCGCCAATACAATCACCATCGGGACGAATATGTGAAAAAACGCCGATGTGATTATACTTCTTTAAAATCTTTAAAAACTCACTGTACATGAATAAAATATTTTTAATAAATAACCTCTTAAAATGAGGTATGATCCAATACAAAGCAAGCGTTTTTTTAATCTGCCGGAAAAACAAAAATTCTCTTCACAAGGGTGCTTTTAGATTTGTAATTTCAAGCCTGTTAAACTACTTCTTATAAATATTAGTGAATGAATAAAAAAAGAATTAAAACTGTAATCTTATGTGACGGGAGACAGCCGGGTGCCGGTTCTTTAAAAGAGGCTATAAATGAATCGGAATATTTTATTGCAGCGGACGGAGGGGGGAATGTGGCGCGGCGTTTGAATATGATTCCCGATATTGTGATTGGGGACATGGACAGCTATGTGATTGAAAAAAAAGAGGAAGCTGAGATTATTCACGATCCCGACCAGGAGACGAACGATCTTGAAAAATCACTTAAACACGCAATTAAACTCAAATCAACTGATGTAGTTGTGTTTGGAGCTGTTGGCAAACGCCTTGATCACACGCTTAAAAACCTTTCTGTTCTCTGCCGGTTCAACTCCTCATTTTCTTCACTTGTATTCAAAGACAGGCACGGTGAGATTTTTCTACTGCCCGAAAGGTTTGTCCGAACATATCCTGTTGGCACAACTCTTTCACTATTTCCAATCTCCGGAATTACGGAGGGTGTTACAACCAAAGGCCTGGCATACCCGCTGGTAAATGAATCACTCGAAAACGGTGTCCGGGATGGCACCTCCAACAAAACGATTCGTCCGGAGATCGAAATTACACACAAGAAAGGCGACCTTTTGCTTTTTGTGGCATCACTTGCAGAAGAGAAAAAAAGACAAAAAAGCAGCTGAAAAGTGTGGCAGGATTATAACCGTATAATCGCTTTACATTTGTGAATCGTTGAACCAAAACATTTAAAAACAGAAAATTGTCACAGGCACAATTTAACTTAATAGATTGGATTTTTGTTGTCATCTACTTTTTTCTTCTTATCTGGTTAAGCTGGAAGAAGGGATGGCAGGATGAAACAGATGAATCAGAGTTTTTGCTGAGCGGGCGCAAGGTGACGCTGCCTGCATTTGTAGCAACACTGGTATCAACCTGGTATGGCGGTATTCTGGGGGTAGGTGAATACAGTTATCAATTTGGTATTTCAATGTGGCTGATTCTCGGCGTTCCGTTTTATATTTTTTCTGCACTTTTTGCAGTTCTTCTTGCAGGTAAAATACGTCTCAACAGGGCACTGACACTGCCGGAGGCAATTGGGCGCAGATACGGTGAAAACGCCGGCCGCCTGAGTGCAATACCGATCTTTATCCTGGTAAGCCCGGCTCCCTATATTTTAATGCTCGGACTGTTGTTTCAATTCCTGGCCGGTGGTACTGCTCCTTTTCTCTTTTATGCTACGCTTGTGGCGCTTTTTTCGGTTCTCTATATCACAGTTGGTGGGTTTGGAGCTGTGTTACGAACAGATTTTTTACAGGTGATTCTGATGTTCTCGGGATTTGCGATGCTGCTCATATTTGCAGCAGCTAAATTTGGCGGAATTTCACTTCTCTGGGAAAGCGTGCCGGCCAGTTTTCGGGATATAACCGGCGGTCAGAGCTGGCAATATATACTGGTTTGGTTTTTTATCGCACTCTGGACCTTTGTAGATCCCAGCTTTCATCAGCGTGCAGCAGCAGCGAGATCCCCGAAAACAGCAAGAACAGGAATTTTCATCTCAATTTTATTTTGGTCGGGATTTGATTTTATGACTGCGTTCGCAGGCATGTATGGATGGGCTATTCTCGGCCCGGAATTGCAGGAGCCTATTTTAGTTTACCCGGTCCTTGCCGATCAGTTGCTTCCTGCGGGTATTAAAGGTCTCTTTTTTGTAACACTGCTGGCTACAATTATGTCCACGCTTGACAGCTATCTTTTTTTGTCGGGACAGACCCTTGGCCGTGATTTTCTGGCCGGGTATTTTCCTTTTGCAAGCCGAAACCGGCTGACCAGGGTCAGCATCTTAATTGCTGCTCTTTTAGGAATTCTGCTGATTATACTCTACCCAAGCGTAATTGATCTCTGGTACGTTATCGGTTCTGTACTGATTCCGGGTTTACTGATACCTGTTCTTGGAATCTATCTTCCACTGTTCCGGTTGAAAAATATCTTTGTGCATGTTTCCATCATTGGATGCACTCTTCTTTCAGCAGGCTGGCTGGTGATGGGAACACTCGCTGAAAGTGAAGCTTATGATTACAATTATCTGGGTATTGAACCTTTTTATCCCGGGCTTTTTCTCGCCATTTTTATATGGCTTGTTGGCAGGAACAAACAGAAAAAAATGATATGATGTATGGTTGTATTTTTACAGTAATTTAAAAGATTTATAAAACTAAGGTTTTGTTGCTGTAAATATATCGTGTGCGGCCTGAATAGAATCCCGAGGCCCGACAATAACTACATGATCGCCGGCCAGAATTTGAGTCTTGCCCCTCGGAACCACAAATTCATTATCGCGCAGGATCGCTGCAACAACGCACTGATCCGGTATATCTATATCCTGGATGGCATATCCAACAAACTTTCCATCTGCAGGTACGTTTATATCTATCAGGCCTGCAACACCACCCTCAATTTCAAAGAGATCGGCCAGGCCGGGCCGGTCGAGAAAGTTTTCGACCATGGCTGATGTTGCATACGGGGCACTAATACAGGTTATACCGTTTTCTTCAAGAAGTGCAGCGTACGATGGGTCACGTGTAATGGCAATTACATTTTTTACCCCAAGCCTTTTTACTTGTAAAGCGATGATGGAATTGCGTTCATCATGATTGGTTGCTGCAATAGCCACATCCATTTTATGAGGTTCGGCCTGTTCCAGAATTTCCTGTTTTGTTCCGTCACCCTGAATAATCGGAACGTTAAAACGCTGTTCCAGTTTTTGACATTTTTTCTCTTCTTCCTCAATAAAGGTTATCTGGTATTCCGAAGAGCGAAAAATCATCCGGAATTCATCCTGTTTTAGCAAACGCCCGGCAATATTGCTTCCAAGATTACCGCCTCCAATAATCAGTACATTCATGTGATGCCTCCAATAAGCTTTAATTTTAATTTTGATTCGCCTGGTGTAAATGAGTATTCCGGTCAAATATTTACGATTAACCGGTTGCAGAAAATAGAGTACTCCCCCGATTACTGTCAGCAGACCACCCAACATGAGACTTTGAGGATCCAGCATGGGAACAAAAAACCAACAGGATATGATACCCAAAATGGGGACTAAGGGATAGAATAAAATTTTATAGGGGCGCCTGAGATTTGGCATTTTATTATGCAATGCAATTACTGCATAATTAACAATACCTATAGCAATCAGGTAACCAAAACTGCTGGCCGATGCCAGTAATCTTACAACTCCGGTCGCACCAAGAACCACAACCAGAATTGCACTTGTAAATAACGCAATGTGAGGAGTTTTAAATTTGTGATGAAGCCTGGAAAAAACTTCGGGAAAATGCTTATCCCGCCCCAGGGCAAAGAGAACTCTTGAACTGGCACCAAGTGTGACACTAAAAGCGGATAAGCTTGCCATTATAGTTGCAATAATTCCTGCCCACCGACCCCATTCTCCAAAAAGAAAATCAGCAACAAAAATGAATGGAGTATTTGTTTTTGCAAGGTCTGTATAATTCACCACTCCCATCATAACCCAAAGAAGCAACACGTAAATAGATATCCCGATACCCAGTGTAATCAGGATTGCCCTGGGTATATTTTTGGCCGGATCTATTATTTCTTCAGCTGCGACGGTGATAAGATCGAAGCCAACGTATGAAATATAAATAAGTCCCATCGTTGGAATTAAAGGACCCAGACCCATCGGAGCTATTGGATCGAGATTCGCAGGTTCTACGCGGAATGCCCCCAGAACCCCCACGCCAATCAGTACTAATAGCTCAATAATGTTCATAACAGTGATGGCGCGAAGTGCTTCCGCTTGCCCCTTGATATTTGTGAGCACGAAAACCACCGTAACAAGGAGTACGATCAGCACAACACTGATATCCGGATAAAAATAATTTTTTACTGTATAGGCAAAAATCACTCCGTACAGTGAACAGGCCAGTGTGTTTCCAATCCAGAAAAACCAGCCTGTAAGAAAAGCAACCGGTCTTGGGAGGGTCCGGCTTGTAAATGAATAACCGCCGCCGGCAATGGGAATAGCAGCACCAAGTTCACTGTAACTCAATGCTGTAAAGAGGGTAAGCAAGCCCATTGCGAGATATGCAATAATCCCGAGAGGTCCGGCAGACTGGGCAACTTCACTTGGCAAAGCAAAAATACCAGGTCCCATCATGGCACCAATTCCGATCATGACAGCCATAAATAAACCGACATTGCGCTTGAAACCGGACTGCTCTGCCATTGTTACCCGCAGGGTTGGATGTTAGTTAGTGTTATCTGTAAACCTGTTCAAAATATAAAAGATTCATGTTTAATCATGTACTGCCTTAAAGGGTCGCTTATCTGTTAACGGGCAACATTTTCTGAAATATTCTGTTTACCCCGCGTGATATACCTGACAAATGTTAAGCCGCTGCCTCTTCTTTATCCCGGTCCTCGATTTTTAATTCACTGAGATATTTTTCAGCATCGAGAGCAGCTCTGCAGCCTGTTCCTGCAGCTGTGACAGCCTGTCTGTATATCGGGTCCATAGCATCGCCGCTTGCGAATATTCCGGGCATCTCAGTTCGCGTAGACTGACCCTCCGTCTCAATGTATCCCACATCATCCATTTTCAGGACATCTTTAAAGAGGTCGGTATTGGGTTTGTGACCAATGGCTATAAAAACACCGGTTACATCTTCAAGCGTTTTTAACTCATTTGTCTCATTGTTGATAATTTTAACACCTTCAACTTCTTTTTCCCCGAGTACCTCCTGGAGTTCGGAATTCCAGAGAAAATCAATTTTTTCGTCATCAAATGCCCGTTGCTGCATGGCTTTGGATGCGCGCAGTTCTTCACGCCTGTGAATGACTGTAACTTTGCTGGCAAATTTAGTAAGAAAAGTGGCCTCTTCCATCGCCGTATCGCCGCCTCCAACTACAATAACATGCTGATCTCTGAAAAATGCGCCGTCGCAGGTAGCACAAGCACTAACCCCTTTTCCCCTCAGCTTCTGTTCACTTTCAATTCCCAGCCATTTGGCGGAGGCTCCGGTCGAAATAATCATGGAGTGAGCAAATATTTCAAACTCTTCATCTACTTCCAGTTTGTACGGCTGCTGATCAAAATCAATATTCGTTATATAACCGTACCGGCAGTCGGCTCCGAATCGCGTGGCCTGGTTTCTGAAGTCTTCCATCATTTTTGGTCCGAGTACTCCTTCGGGGTATCCCGGGTAATTATCCACGTCCGTTGTCTGCATAAGCTGTCCGCCCGGCTCCGGTCCTTCAAAAACGACAGGGGCTAAATCTGCCCGGGCTGCATAAAGTGCTGCCGTCAATCCGGCCGGTCCGCTGCCGATAATTACTACTTTAAATGTTTTTCCTGAAATATCTTTCATCACTGCTGTTTAAAATTTGAATTTTCTTTTCTGGCAAAATATAAAAAAAGAGAGCGTTAATTGTTGAGTATTCATAACAACTTCATTGAGTTTAACTATTTAAGCTATAGAATTTGACGATAACAACTGCACCATCGTTCCTGTCTGAAAATTTTATTTATTTTTTGGTCTTTTTTTGCCAATTTCACTTGTAATCAAGTTTTATTTGATTATGTTTACAAAAAAATAACTGACCTGGAGGTATTGCTTTGAAAATCGGGATACACAAAGAAACTACTGAGTCCGAAAAACGGGTAGCCCTTACACCGGAGGGAGTTACAAAACTAACTAAAGAGAATCACTCGATAATTGTTGAAACCGGTGCCGGATTGCTTTCAAGTTATCCGGATGAGGTTTATAAGAAAGCCGGGGCTGAAATTGTAAAAGATAAAGCAACCATTTTTACAGACTCAGATTTGATCATTTCATTTAATTTCCCGGATGATTCTTATATAAAGAAGATGAAAGAGGGAGCGGCTCTTATCTGTTTTATCTGGCCTCTTCAAAATCCTGACAGAGTTGAGCTTTTGAAAAAGCAGAAAGTGACAGCTTTATCAATGGATGCCATTCCTCGTATTTCAAGAGCCCAGGTTATGGATGCACTCTCGTCTATGAGTAATATTGCCGGTTATAAATCCGTATTAATCGGTGCGAATGAATTGGATCGCTACCTGCCCATGATGATGACTGCTGCCGGAACGATTCCACCGGCGAAGGTAATGGTGCTTGGCGCAGGCGTTGCGGGTCTGCAAGCTATTGCAACCGCGAAGCGTCTCGGTGCAGTTGTTGAAGCATATGATATCCGGCCGGCCGTAAAAGAGCAGGTTGAAAGTCTTGGTGCCAAATTTATTGAAGTGCCCTCAGAAGAGGACCTGGAAACGGAGGGCGGTTATGCAAAAGAGGCGTCCGAACGGCATCAGAAAAAACAGAAAGAAGTAACGCATCAGCATGTAAAGAAATCCGATATCGTCATAACAACAGCACTGATACCCGGAAAGAAAGCACCTGTTCTCATTACAAAAGATATGGTAGAGGATATGTCACCGGGATCGGTTATTGTTGATCTTGCTGCGGAACAGGGCGGCAATTGTGAAGTTACAAAAGCAGATCAAATTGTAGATCATAATGGGGTAAAGGTAATCGGACCTTTAAATCTTACCAGCAGTCTTGCCTATCATGCGAGCAAGCTCTATTCCAAAAATATTCTTTCCCTGCTGAGTATTTTGATTGATGAAGGTAATCTTGCCATGAATTTTGATGATGAAATCATTTTGAATACTACTATTACCCATTCCGGTGAAATCATTGCCCCGATGCTGAAAGAGAATGATTAAATCAAAACCTGTAAATACATATTGCTATGGATGAACTGATTTTTAATCTATTTATATTCACCTTGGCCGCATTCACCGGCTTTGAGCTTATTGTGAAGGTGCCTCCCACACTGCATACTCCCCTGATGTCGGGAGCTAATGCAATATCCGGTATCACCCTGCTTGGAGGTCTGCTGATTGCCGGCAGCGTGGGCGGAACAACAGCACAGATTATCGGGCTTGTTGCCATTATTTTTGCTACAATTAATGTGGTAGGCGGTTTTATGGTTACCGACAGGATGCTCGAGATGTTCAAAAAAAAGGAGGATGACCAATGAGCGAGTTTTTACCACCGGCACTTCAATCCATTATGCCCAATCTTATTCAAATTGCCTACCTGGTAGCCACAGGACTTTTTATCTTTGGAATCAAACGCCTCGGATCTCCTGCCACTGCACGATCGGGCAATCAGCTGGCTGCCTCGGGTATGCTCCTGGGAGTGATTGTAACCCTTTTCGAGCGTGAAATTGTCAGTTTTGAATACATTATCGCCGGAGTTTTGATCGGTGGTATTATCGGTCTCTTTTTTGCAAAGAAAGTTCCCATGACATCAATGCCCGAAATGGTCGCCATTTTTAACGGCTTTGGAGGCGGGGCTTCTGCTTTGGTAGCGTGGGGTGAATTTACCCGGCTAAGTCCGGCGCTAATGACTACAGACTCATTGGTAACTATCGGTTTGAGTGTGCTGATCGGTTCGGTGACATTTACCGGGAGTTTTATTGCATTCGGGAAACTCCAGGGGTTTATAAGCGGTAACCCAATTACATTTCCCGGTCAGAATTATTTCAATCTACTGCTAACATTTGCACTTTTCGCTCTTGTAGGCTGGCTTACCGTAGATCCTGAATTTCAGATGGTGTTCTGGATACTTTTTGGATTGTCGCTTTTCCTTGGAATTATGACAGTGATTCCCATTGGCGGAGCAGATATGCCCGTGGTAATTTCACTTCTCAATTCCTACTCTGGCATAGCTGCATCAATGGCTGGATTTGTATTGAATAATAATCTTTTAATTATCAGTGGTGCATTGGTTGGTGCAGCAGGTTTAATACTCACCAATATTATGTGTAAAGCGATGAACCGAACCCTTGGTAATGTACTGTTTGGTGCGTTTGGCAGTGAGGGGGCTGTTCTTGCCACGGATGGCGATGCGGGCGATAAAACCGTTCGTGAAACAATGGCTGATGACGTTGCGATACAGTGTGCGTATGCAAAGAAAGTAATTGTTGTGCCCGGCTACGGACTTGCAGTTGCTCAGGCTCAGCATGCATTAAAAGAGGTTGCGAACCTGCTTGAAGAAAAAGGAGTGACAGTGAAATATGGAATTCACCCTGTTGCAGGAAGAATGCCGGGTCATATGAATGTGCTTCTCGCTGAAGCGGACGTCCCCTATGATCAGCTTTATGATATGGAGCAGATTAATCCTGAATTTAAGTCTGCTGACGTGGTTTTGATTATCGGTGCGAATGATGTGGTGAACCCGGCAGCGAAGACAAATCCAAGCAGTCCGATTTATGGGATGCCTGTTCTGAATGTTGAAGAAGCCAACAGAACGATTGTCTTTAAGCGGAGTTTGAATCCCGGTTTTGCAGGTATAGATAATGAACTTTTCTATATGGAAAATAACCAGATGTTTTTCGGGGACGCCAAAAAATCACTCCAGGCTCTGGTTGGTGCACTGCAGGATCTGGATGATTAATTCACTGGCTGTAAGCCTGATACAACATAGCCCCGGGCAGCGCCTGAGGTCGATCGACAGGTGTGACCCAATCAGGCTGTAGGCCTGAAGCAGGGTGTGCTTGCCAATCTCGGTAATCCTTCCGAAGAATCCCTCGATACAGATGTGAGCGTTGGTCTGAATTCTGCCTCGGGATTTGTTGGTTCGGGCGATCTTTCACCACGGGCTTTCGCCCATGGCTATTGACGTTGGACTCCTTCAGAGTCCGTTTTTGGATTGAATTTTGATTCAATTGTTTATCTGACTGCACCTGTGTAATTCAAAAAAAGAGAAATATTCTCTGCGCCCTGCAGTCTGAAAGCCTGAAACAACAAAGGAGGCTGTCCAAAAAGTGTAGTTGACCGCAGATCAACTTAAATTATTTTGTTTTATATTAAATAGATGTAGCACTAATTCTTCGTGTAGCTTGGTGTCTTCGCGTCCTCGTGGCAAATACCGTCAGTTGTATTGTCACGAGTCCGTCAGCTGACGGATCGATGATTCACGAAGTAAACTTTAATTATTAAGATACCCATAAAACAATTACATCTTTTTGGACAGCCTCTCATTTGTCAGGTTGTAAACCAACTCAGGCTGTAGGCCTGAAGCAGGGTGTGCTTGCCAATCTCGGTAATCCTTCCAAAGAATCCCTCGATACAGATGTGAGCGTTGGTGTGAATTCTGCCTCGGGATTTGTTGGTGCGGCGATCGTTCACCATGGGCTTCCGCCCATGGCTATTGACATTGGACTCTTTCAGAGTCCGTTTTTGGTTTGAATTTTGATTCAACTGTTTATTTGTTGCCGGATCGCGAATAGAAATCAGTGTTGTTTAAGCAGTTTAGTCCGGATATTATTGTATCGGTTTATGACGAGGGGGGAGTTGCTGAGATTATTTTTAATTGTCCAAATGCACAATCTGTCTGCGGTTCTGTTC
>Ga0209942_1000198_pt1 | contig 37329 bp, 30 predicted proteins | sample SalPonR1_A_D2_MG_FD_185695 | JGI IMG/M metagenome (GOLD analysis project Ga0209942, IMG submission 185695) | Salt pond soil microbial communities from South San Francisco under conditions of wetland restoration - Salt Pond MetaG R1_A_D2_MG... ...
TTTTTCAAGGATAATATCTACTTCATGTTTAGAATCTGAACTCAAAGGAGCAAGGGGCATCCTGCATGGACCACCGTAATAACCTCTTCTGTCCAGGACATATTTCAGCCCGGCAATTCCATATTTTTTCGTGACCGCCGTATTAAGATCCAGAAGGTCAAGTTGCATATTACGTGCCTTTTCCATGTCTCCATTTTGAAAAGCCTTGCATATATTCACACAGTGTTCAGGGGCAACATTGGCTACTGCCATTGTAGCGCCGACACCACCCATCAACAGGACAGGCAGAAGATAACTTCCGGATCCGGCAAAAACCGAAAAATCACTGGATGTTCCTTTAATTACGCTGGATATCTGGACTATATTCCCCCCGCTATCCTTCACACCTTGAATATTCGGGTGCTGTGATAATTTGACAAGAAGATCAGCCGACATATTTATTCCCGTATTACCAGGCATGTTATAGATCATTATCGGCACCGCTGAAGAATCCGCTATTCTGAAATAATGAGCCTCAAGAGCCTGATCGGTCATAGCAGACCTGTAATAACGGGGATTAACAACTAAAGCCGCCTGGACTCCTGCGTCTGAAGCCTCCCGGGTAAGTCTTATGGTCTCGATGGTACTCTCACATCCAGTACCAGCTATAACGGGACGATCTGCGGGGAAATTTTCCCTGACAAAGGAAATAACATCCACCTTCTCCCTTCCGGAAAGAGAAACGAACTCTCCATTTGAACCAAGTACGACAATACCCGTCAGTGGAGTAAGTGCCCATTTATGCAGGTTTTCTTCGAATTTTTCGAAATAGATGTTCTCTTCCCCGTCAAAAGGAGTGGGTACCGGGGCAAATATCCCTGTAATGGCTGGATTATTTTTACTATTTGATATGTCAGTTTTCATAAACACGAGGCTCTTCTTCTCCATTAAGGACTCTCATACCGCCATCGGCAAGTGCTTTCATTTCATCCTCGCCAGGATAAACTTTTACTTCTGCGATGTATGAGACTTTTCTGGTTATCATTTCAACAAGCTTTTCGCTGTAGGCCAGACCTCCGGTAAGAACAACAGCATCGACTCTGCCACACAGTACCGCAGCCCTGGAACCTATCTCTTTGGCGATCTGAAGAGCAAGTGCATCAAACACCAGCTTCGCCTTTTCATTTCCTGCCTCCACCATCTTCTGGACTTCCCTGAGGTCATTAGTTCCGAGATGTGCGACAAGCCCACCGTTACCCACCATTTTCCTGCGCAATTCATCAAGATCATATTTACCGCTGTACGCAAGGCGGCAAAGACCCCCCGCTGGGAGTGACCCGGCTCTTTCAGGGGAAAAGGGTCCTTCACCGTCAAGGGCATTATTAACATCAATGGTTTTGCCTTTTTCGTGAGCACCAACAGAAATTCCGCCGCCCATGTGAGCAATTATGAGATTGATATTTTCATATTTCCTGCCAAGTTCTATGGCTGCCCTTCTTGCCACTGCTTTCTGATTAAGTGCATGCCATATTGATCTTCTCTCTATATCAGCGATACCGCTTAGTCTGGCCTCAGGAACAAGTTCATCTACCACCACCGGGTCGACAATGAAGGCCCGTCCGCATCCTGCTTCAGTAGCCAGACTACGAGCAAGAGGACCTCCAAGATTACTGGCATGTTCTCCATATTTACACGCACGAAGATCACTCAACATTTCATTATTGACTTCGTAGGTACCTCCGGGGATAGGCTTCAAAAGCCCGCCTCTCCCTACTACCGCATCAAGCTCAGACAATTCTGTACCGTTCTCTTTCACCATTTTTTTAATCTCTGAAAGACGGAAATCCTCCTGGTCCATTATTCCGTTGTACTGCTTGATAACATCTACATCATAACGTTGAGTATTGCTCCATACTTCTTTCTCTCCGTCGAAAAGAGCAACTTTCGTACTTGTAGAACCTGGATTTATGGTTAGTATTTTCATCTGAAGACCTCCCGAATTTTAAAACACAGGGACCGCAAGACATGCGGCCCCTGTAGGTTTCATGCTACAAATATAATAACGTCTTTCAAGACGCAGAAACAAGGGTTCCGCATTCCCGAAACAGGTTATTTTTTCTGGAATGCTGAAAGAGCAACAGCTGCTGCTATAGATACCAGTTTGGCCCTCGGGCTATCGGCACGGCTGGTAAGTACAACTGGAGCTGCGGCGCCAAGAATGAGACCTGCAGTCTCATTCTTTGAGAAGTAAACTATTGCCTTTGCAAGCATGTTACCTGCTTCAATATCAGGTACAAGAAGCACATCTGCTTTCCCTGCTACGGGAGAAACAATGCCTTTGGTCCTTGCAGATTCCTCATTGATAGCATTATCAAGAGCAAATGGTCCATCAACTACACAATTTTTGATCTGGCCACGCCTGTTCATCTGGGAAATTACCGCCGCCTCCATGGTACAGGGCATGTCAGGGTTTACCACTTCTACAGCTGCAAGAACTGCAGCTTTGGGTTCCTCAACACCGAGGGATCTTGCGAAGTTTACAGTATTCTGAAGGATCTGTGCCTTCTGTGCTACATCGGGATACATATTGAAAGCGGCATCGGAAATGAAAAATATCCTGTCAAAACCCTCAATTGAATGGAAGTAACAGTGTGAAATGGTGTTTTTGCCCTTCCTGAGGCCAACTTCCTTGTTAAGCATTCCGCGAAGGAAGTTATTGGTATGGATCTGTCCCTTCATGTAAATGTCTGCCTGACCGGAAGAAACTTTTTCGACTGCCACAAGTCCCATTTTAGCCTCATTCTTCTCGTCTATGACCTCGAAATTGGAAAGATCTACACCCGCCTCCCTGGCTGCTTCTTTGATCTTATCCTCGTTGCCTACAAGTATAGAATCGGCTATCTTTGCAACCCTTGCCTCTTCAAGACAGGAAAGTAAACCTGCCTGTTCGGCCATTGCTACACTTACTTTTTTTGGTCCCTGTTCGGCACCAATTTTCTTTGCATACTCAAGAAGAGCTGACAGTGAACGAATCTGTTCCATACTTTAAAAACCTCCCTGTAAATTTTAAATTAATAAATCCTATTGTAAGCCTGAATTTTGACCTTCCACAGATTAACCCATGGAAAGTGAAAACGCAAATACAATATACATTACTCATAGAACATGTATCATGAAATGTTACTGTTCCTTTGCGAGAACCGCCCCGAGTGCAATAGACAGAAGTTTTACTTCCATAGTGTCAAACCGGCTTGTCATGACTATGGGACTTCTGGCCCCGAGAACAACTCCTGCTGCCCTGTTACGGGCGATATAAAGAACAACTTTTGCAAGCATGTTACCTGCTTCTATGTCCGGCACAAGGAGCATATCCGCATTACCGGCAACGGAAGAATTAATTTTCTTTATAGCTGCAGCCTCAGTGCTGATAGCATTATCAAGGGCGAAAGGACCATCAATGACACATCCTGTGATCTGGCCTCTTCGATTCATCTGGGAAAGAGATGCTGCATCTATTGTGCAGGGCATATCCGGGTTGACCGTTTCGACTGCAGCAAGTACTGCTATTTTCGGATTTTCCTCTCCAAGTTTATGAAAACATTCGACCGCATTTTCAATTATCTTTACCTTGGCCCCAAGATCCGGATACATGTTCATTCCGCCGTCAGAAATTCCCATGACCTTATCTCCAAGGATAGGAGCCTCAAAAAGAAGAAGATGCGATAGTAGTGAACCGGTACGAAGGCCCCATTCCTTATTCAGAACAGCCTTAAGAAGGGTAGCCGTTTTTACAAGACCCTTCATTAAAAGATCCGCAGACCCGGAGGAAACCATTTTTACAGAAATTTCAGAAGCGGATCTGTCATCAGATGCCTCCACAATTTCAATACCATCAAGTTCAAGTTCATTTTCAAGGGCAATTTTACTTATCACATCGGGATCCCCTACAAGAACAGGATCAACTATATTTTCCCTTTTCGCTCTGCATGCCGCTTCCAGGGTATCAAGCCCATGAGGACATGCCACTGCAACCTTCATTTTTTTACCATCACAACATCTCTGGATCAGGACATCAAGATTCTTCATTTTCAAGATCAGTTCACTCCCTTGTACTCAGCATATCGTCTGGGCTCCTCTTCTTTTGCAAGTACCCTCAGTGCTCCCTGTGCAAGCGGCCTCATTTCATCTTCACCAGGATATACCAGAACTGGAGCTATCCACTGAACTCTCTCCTGAATATGAGAGACAAAATCGCTGTCATATGCCACACCTCCGGTCACAAGTATGGCATCGACATTACCATCGAGAAAAGTTGCCTCGGCAGCTATTTCCTTGGATATCTGAAAAACCATTGCCCTTTCCACAGAAATGGCCTTCTGGTCATTATTCTTTATCATTTTACGGACTTCTTTCATGTCACTGGTACCGAGATAACTGAAAACGCCGCCCTTTCCAACTATCTTTTTCAGCATGTCTTTCATATTCAGTTCACCGCTGTAACACATTCTGGCAAAATCCCCGGCAGGCAGTCCCCCGCTCCTCTCCGGAGAAAAGGGGCCAAAATCATTTCCACTGTTAAGGTCTGCCATCTTGCCCTTTCGGTGAGCACAAACTGAAATACCACCTCCAAGGTGGACAACAACAAAATTCAGCTCATCCCATTTTTTCCCAAGATCCTTTGCTGCCATTCTTACTGTTGCCTTAATGTTCAAAGCATGTGACAGAGAATGTTTTGGAAGTTCTGGAAGACCTGTCAGTTTTGCAGCCCTGTCCATCTCGTCAACAGCAACCGGATCTACAATAAAAGCCGGAATTGACCCTGGCGAAGCAATGGCCTGAGCGATTATGCAACCCAGGTTTGATGCATGGTCCCATGGCTTCCCGAGTTTAGATCTTTCAACAAGGGCGTCATCGACAATATAAGTTCCACCGGGTATCGGGTCTATAACACCGCCACGCCCGACAACTGCATCAAGATCATCAAAACTGCAGCCATTTTTTGCAACTACCTCTTTTATCGTTTCAAGGCGGAATGAGTACTGGTCGGCGGTTTTTGCAAATTCTGATATCCTGTCAGGATCATGGCGGACCGTTTCCCTCCAGATCTCTTCTTCACCCCTGAACCACGCCACTTTTGTACTCGTGGAACCAGGGTTTATAGCCAGCACTATAAAAGACATGCAGGAACCCTCCTTAAGATTAAATGACATAATTATCTATATTTATTGTTATTATAATAGACTATTTCAATAATAATTGTATTTAATTATACATCATCATTTGTGTCATTTTTACAGATATTTTATCTCTTTAATTTTTGCTATATCGGGAATTTATTCCTTTTAAACAGCTCCTTACAGGCTGAAACTACCCTGGGGTCATAGTATGTACCGCTATAAAGTTCTATACGTTCAAGAACAGATCCCATGTCCATAGCGGGCCGATATGGCCTTTCGGATGACATGGCCTCTACAATATCCGCAACTGCAAGTATCCTTGACTGCAGCATCAGCTCTTCTCCCTTGAGACCGTATGGATAACCCGTTCCATCGAAATGTTCATGATGCTGAAGGACAATTTCAGCGACAGGCCAGGGAAATTCAACGTTTCTCAGGATCTCCCATCCATATACAGTATGTCTTTTTACCAGTTCAACCTCGATACTGGAAAGCCTTTCAGGTTTATTTAGTATTTCACTCGGAATATTGATCTTGCCTATATCGTGGACGAGCGAAGCATAATGTATGCCTTTGATCTTATCCGCTGGCAGATTCATCTCCTGAGCAATTGCTACAGCAAGATATGATACTCTTTTCTGATGTCCTGCAGTATAGGGATCTCTGACTTCAAGGATCCTCCCGACAGCTGTAATAGTACCTTCAAGCGTAGTCTGCAGAGATAGAAGACCCCTCTTAAGGTTTTCTTCTGATTCCTGTCTCTGAAAAGCTTCAGAAAGAATATCCCTGAAAGTTCTGAGCATATTAATGTCACTGCTTTTCCATACATGATCTCTCCAGGCATTTGTGAAACCTGTAATGCCGAATATTTTCTCATCCCTGTACATAGGAAGAATTATCATTGATTCCGTCCCGAGTCTGTTAAATCTGTCTTTTTCTTCTTTACTGATATAAAATCCCGGATCTGACATATCCTCAATAATGACCTGACCGCTTGTAAGAAGTGCATCTGCAATGCCGGAGGAGATCTTCAACTTATTTTCACTGTTGTATTCGGAGAGTGGTGAAAATCCTGGAGATGTCCACTCATGTGTTATTGTCAATGTTTTCAGGAAATCATCAGTTAATGCAATATATGCTCTGTCCGCTCCTGCAAGATCAGCCAGTTCTTCAAGGGAAGAACCTATTACGCCGGTAATGTCAGAATGAAGAACCATTCTCGAGGATATCGAAGAGATGAGCTCCTCAAACTTCAACCGCTCTTTCAACCTGTTCTCGTACCTTTTTCGATTCGTAATATCCCTGTATATTCCATATACCATTCTTTCCCCTTCAACCGAGAAAGGCATACCCGTCACGGAAACCGGGAACAGATTTCCATCCGATCTCATTCGAACCGTCTCTAATTCAAAATCTATACCACGGAAAGCTTTTCTGGACAATTCCTCTGCTTCAGATCCAAGATCACTGGAAGCAGCAACGATCTGATTCATAGGTTTGCCGATCACTTCCGAGGGAATAACTTTGAACATTTCCCCCATACATTTATTCATTCTCGTAACCCTGTCGTTCTTATCAATAAGAACTATACCTTCCGGAGAGTTCTGAAAGAGTTGTTCCATAAACTGTTTTTCCCCTTTGAGCTGATCTTCAGCTTTTCTGCTTCTTTTAATGTTAAAGAACAGGTAAGCCGCAAATATAATAACCGAGATCACAACGAGGAAATTGATAATAATAATATCCATATGACTTTCAAAGAATGAATTGGATCTGTTATACAATAACGATCCATCCGGAAGATCCTGTATTCTTATCCCGGATCTTTTAATGACAGGATAACTGAAAGCATATACAGAAGGCCCCCTGACCCATGAAATATCCTCAGGGGCTTCTCCCTGAAGAACCTTTAAAGACAGTTCGCCAGCTATCTTGCCATGGTCTGAACCCCTATGGACAAGACCTCCTATAACCCTGTTTTCACTCACAAGATGCTCAAGAGTTGAGAAAACAGGAACTCTGCTGGAAGAAATAACCCGGTCTACAGCATCATCTGGAAGAATATTGCCAACCCATGAGAAATTTCCAGCTTCAGGAATGATTATTGCCGAGTCTTCAGGCAGATCCTCTATTTTCTGTCCTATCTGATCAAGAGACAGTTTTTCAAGTTCAAGGAAATGTACATCAACATCTGGAGGATCACTGCTGATGTCCATTTCTGCAATATACCTGTAAGTACTGCATTTCATACAAACTACATAAACCCTTCCCAGCCCGGGTATGAGGTCTTTTATAAGAGCTGCGGTAGAAGCGATCTCTTCTTTCTTTGTCGTGCCAGTGGAATTTGAAGCTCCTGCGACGGGAAAGCGTTTTTCTGTTATACCGCAATAAACAACTGGAATTTGAGGAAAGATATACGCACCGTAGGACCAGATCAATCTCAGAACCTGATCGTCTGTTCCTATTATCAGATCAAAATCTGTATTGCGGTACTTGTGAAGATAGAGCATGGCAAGATCAAAAAGATTCCCCGAACCAGAATAACGTCGCGTATCCATATAATCTGTTACAATATCCGTTTCAGGCATTGCCTCCTGAATTGAATTGAATATTGCCCTACCAATTTTGTCTGTCCAGGCATAGCCCTTGTGATATGAATGCAGAAGCAACACCCGGCTATCCTCCTTTTCACTGGATAGAGAAGAATGTTCGGGGCCATAGCCGGATTCCATAGCAAAGACCGGTGCAGATACAAAAAAAACAACGCCAGCCAGGAGAATTATAAAAACCTGTCTCAAGAACATGGCTCAGATCCAGTTTTCCTGAAAGATATCTTCATTTTCACCCTCCAGTGCAAATGTAAAACCTTTCTCCTGAAAAAGTTTCAGACACACTTCCACTGCCTGGGACAGAAACCACTCGCCTTTGTGTTCCCTTATCTCTTCAAGGGCTCTTTCAATACCCAGACTTGGGCGATAAGGCCTGTCTGCTGACATGGCCTCAACGACATCTGCTACGGTTATTATCTTTGACTCGAGCAGGATCTCATCACCCTTGATCCCCTCTGGATATCCTGACCCATCAAGCCGTTCATGATGCTGAAGAACTATTTCTGCGACAGGCCAGGGAAAATCAATATTTCGCAGGATCTCCCAGCCGAACCGCGTATGATTTTTTATCAATGCAAACTCGGCTTCAGTAAGCCCAACAGGCTTGGTAAGAATTTCACTCGGAACATTTATCTTGCCTATATCGTGAACAAGTGATGCATAATAAATACCTTCAACCCTTTCCCTGTCCAGACCCATTTCCTTTGCGATCGCGGTAGCCAGCCTTGTTACGTTCATCTGATGTCCTGCTGTATAAGGATCCTTTATCTCGAGTATTTTTGTTATAGTGCTGAATGTACCCTGAAAAGTTTTTTTCAGTTCGACCATTGTTCTCTCAAGTTTATGATTACTTTCAACTCTCCTGAAAGCTTCTCCCAGAAGATCTGAAAAAGTCCTGAGAAAATTAAGGTCTGATCCGTTCCATTCCCTTTCAAGCCAGATATTTTCAAATCCGATGATTCCTTCCATATTAACTGCTCCCAGCTTTACCGGGAAAATAAGCAGTGACCTTATCGAGCGTTTTTCTACCATTTCGGAGATAAAAGGATCAAGAAGACTGAGAGATTGCCCCTCCCGGAAAATAAACTGACCCTTATCCCTTAATTCTTTTGTGACTGCTGTCCAGCTTGAAAGGCTAAGATCGCCAAATGACTTCTGCAGAGAGACTATATCCCTGCCTGTGGTCTCATGCATTACCTTAAGACTTCCTGAAGGCCTGTCAATTCTCGCGACAAAAACAGCGGAACATCCCAGAAACCTGCGTAATTCCTCGATGATCTCGAGAACTGTACGATCCATATTCTGAATGAAAACCATCCTGGATGAAACCCTGGAGAGAAGTTCTTCAAAATCGAGCCTGTGAACCATCTCCGATTCAGCCTTCTTAAGATTTGAGATATCCCTGTATATCCAGAAGTTGGCTTTGTGCTTTTCATTTATAACAAGTGGGACTCCCATGAGAGAGACCTGGATATCCCGGTTGTTCCTGTCAGATCTTACGGTCTCTATCTCAATGCCAGGCGATGTTTCAATACGCCTTGTCAGACTGACAGCTTCCTCGAACTGGGAACGGTTTCTGGCAAAAAGGCCATCAAGAGATTTTCCAAGAATATTTGCTTCATCAAAACCGAACAACTCGCAGAACCTGGGATTTACTTTTTTAAGCATTGCCTTTTCATCGGTAAAAACGATCGCTTCTGGCGAGTTCTGAAAGAGATTTTCCCAATATTCCTTTTCATTGGTTAAGTCTTTTTCAACCCTTTTCCTTCGCAGAACAACAACGAACAAAAGAACTAAAAGTATTCCCATTACAACAAAGAATCCTATATTGAAGAATATAAGGCCGGAAAATTTCGAGAAAAGATCTTCAGGCTGATACATGATCCTGCTCCCCGAAGGAAGTTCTTTTTCGTCAATATCAAAACGCTTCATTTCCGGGTAGCTGAAAACAGTTTCAGGATCTGGCGCTTTCATAATAGAAATACCCTCTGGATATTTCTTCCCGCGGATTACTTCCGCTGCAGCAAGACCTGTACTGTATCCAAGCTTTTCTCCAGATAATATACTCCCTCCAAGGGCTGAATATGGGGAATCCTGAAGTGTAAAATCCCAGAATGAATAAACAGGCCATGAGGTAGATCTCCGTATTATTTTCAAAGCTTCGTCGGTGGAATAGATATTACCCATACGATCCTTGTAAAAGGCAAAGAAGAGAATAACAGATGATATTCCATCAAGCTCCTGGAGGCTGGCTTCAAGTTCTTCCCCGGTCATGTCATACAACTCCACGAACTCAAGGTAATCCCCGAAAGCTGAAAGCTGTCTGGATGTCTGTTGTTTAAATATCTGTCCGGTGCCTGTGTGATCGTTGATCAGGATAACCCTTCCCGCTTCAGGATGCAGGGAAAGAGCTGCTTTGAGAGTTCCATTGATATCGATTTCTTCAATAAAACCTGCTGCAGATATATTATCTTTATGTTCAAGAGATGCAGGATCATTTATGCCGCAGAAAATAATAGTTGCCTCTGGAAAAAGATCTTGTGCCTGTCGAGAAAGGAATCTGAAAGCTGCATCGTCAGTTGCCACGATAATATCAAAACTTAGTTTTTCATATTTATTTTTCAGGATATATCCAAATTTGTCATAAGAACCCGTTAAAGGAAATCGTTTGCTGTGCATATATTCGAAGTAATAATCTGCATTAATTTTTCTTTCTTTAAATGCAGACAGCAATCCCCTGTTGATATCTGACGTCCATGAAAACCCTTCGCCATAAGAATGAAGAACAAGTACGTTAGACGTTTTCTCCTGTGCAGTTGCACGCAAAGGGGAAAAGATCAGGATCAAAGCCAGTATAATTAAGGAAATGGCCCTGGCAGAATTATTTAATGATCGATGTTGACTGATGTTAAAGATCATAAGATGTCTCCTTCTCATGATATATCTTCCCGGCAGCAGGTATACGATAAACGGGCCTGATCCAGATACAGGGACTGTCCAGATACTATCAACGATTATACCTTACTACAGAACTCTTTACAGTAAACACCAGTCTCTGACTTTATGAATTTTATAATTACAACGTTTCCGGGACAGTCATGATAGAATGATCAGGTTATTTTTCAAAATCGAGGTGCATTTCATGAAGTTATGCTATTTAAATGGCAGATTTATCCCGCTTGAGCAGGCATGTCTGCCTGTAACTGACCTGATTATCCAACGCGGTATAGGAGTATTTGATACCATAAATACACACGGTCGAAAACCAATAAACCTTTTGGCCCATCTGCACAGACTGCACGAATCAGCGAGCAAATGCGGTATAGAACCCCCCTTGTCGATCGAAGAGGAATCAGCACTGATAAAAAAGGGGATCCTCCTATTTGATGAGAACTCCGAAGAAGTGGTTATACGGGCATATATAACAGGAGGTGACCATCATGACAATTTTACAGGAAGATTTACTGATCCCCGGTTTTTTCTTATATTTCACGGAGCTGTTAAACCCTCAGAAAACTTATACCGCAAAGGTATCAGGCTTAGATCTGTCGATTCCGCCCGTTTCATGCCAAGTTCAAAAACGATAAACTATATGGTCCCCTTTACGGCAGCGAATTCTGATCCTGAAGCATTCGAGATACTTTACTGCCCCAACGGCAGGATAACAGAGGCAGCCCACAGCTCTTTCTTTATGGTCAAGGATAAAACCCTTGTAACAGCACCTCTCAACAAGGTCCTTCAGGGAACTACCAGGGATATCGTACTTGACATTGCATCACAGGAAAATATCCCTGTCATCCATAGATGCCCATCCCTCGAGGAGATCCAGACCGCAGAAGAAGCCTTCATTACAGGTTCTATAAAAGAGATACTACCTGTGACCTGGATCGACAATATCAGGATCGGGAAAGGACTTCCCGGTAAAATGACCCTGTATCTCCACAGGTTATATCTGGAAAATATCCACAGATGGCTGGAATAGTCCGAAATAAGTTCTGAAAAGAAATATATCGGATCCGATAAGATCCTCTTTTGTATGAAGTATGCAACTTGCCAGTGATCCGAATTGTGTAGTATATTTATTGTCGACGGTCGACTAAAGGGAGATGCCTTTTCATATGGTGGGAAAAGATTTTAATGAAACTATCGCATTTCGGGTAATGCATTATTTAAGAGATCAGATCCTTGTATTTCAAAGTTATAAAAAGGGCGATAAACTCATAGAATCAGAGATCGCTGAAAATCTTAATATAAGCAGAGCTCCTGTGAGAGATGCCCTGAGACAGCTCGAAAATCAGGGGCTGGTAGTATCAATTCCCCGAAAAGGTACTTTTGTAGCTGATTATTCCACTGAATCCCTTGAGGAGATCTACGACCTCAGGTTCATACTCGAATGCAGAATATATGAAATACTAGTTTCACAACAACTTTTTCAGGATGAAGATTTCAAACATATGAATGATCTTGTGAGGCAGATGCATGATATAGCTCTTGCTAAAAAACCTCTCGAAACACGGATCTCGGATTTCATTTTTAAAGATATAGAATTTCATAAATATACCTGGTCAAAAGCCAACAGGCCCCATACCAAAAAAATATTGACCGATCTCTACAATCAATTAAAACTTGGAATGTTTGAGGATCTTCTTCATGAGCGGGACCTGAAATCCATCGCTGATAACCACGGCAGCATAGTTGAAGATCTTAAGAATGGAAACCTCGAGGGAATAAAAAAGGGAAGGGCGCACAGTCTTTTCGGCAGGAGAATAGCAAACCTCGAGAAGTAGTTTTTTTAATCAGAGCTACTGTCGACAGGCGACAGGCGCCCGGATATACGGAGGTGATAAAAACCTTTTGTAACAAAACAGGTTTTATCAGTATAAAAAGTAATTCAAATTTTCGGAGGTGTAGTATTTATGAAAAACTGGCTCAAGGCAATAGCAGTTATCAGTGTTATGTTAATCGCAGCATGCCCCGTATTCGCAGGAACACAATGGAACCTGAGCAACCAGCTCCCACCCTCTCATTTTATTTCCAAAGGTATGGACGTCTTTTCAGATAAAGTTGACGAATATTCCGAAGGAGAAATGGAAGTAAAAGTTTTCCATTCTGCTCAGCTTTTCAAGGATACCGAAGTTGTTGAAGCAGTCCAGGAAGGTCTTGTTCAGCTTGCCCTTATTCCTGTAAACAAATGGTCCGGAATGGTCCCTGCTGCAGATGTATTTGAAATGCCCTTTATTTTCAAGGATCTTACATCCACTCAGAAATTCATTGACGGCGGAGCCGGTGAACTTCTGGATAAAGAGTTCATGAAAAAAGGCGCAAAGGTTGTATTCTGGGTAGACTACGGTCTTGTCCAGTATTTCAACAACGTAAGACCTCTTGTGAAACCTGAAGACTTCGACGGACTCAAGATCAGGACTTTCAGCAAGGGAACAGCTGACACCGTAAAGGCTCTCGGCGGAACACCGGCAGTAATGAGCTCTTCAGAGATGTACATGGCTCTTCAGAGAGGGACTGTTGACGGTGCAACAACCGGAATGCCTGCAGCAGTTTCCAGAAAGATCTTTGAAGTCCAGAAATATATGACCCTGGCAAACTACACTACAGCCCAGTTCTTCGTACAGGCTAATCTCGAATGGTGGGATTCCCTGAGCGATGAGGAAAGAGATGTACTTCTCAAGGCTGGTTCAGACGCTGCAGCTTCTATCCGTGCATCCATCGCCGGTTCAGAAAAAGATGCTTACCAGGTGATCAAGGACAACGGACTCGAAATATATGAGCTTAACAGCGAAGAGAGACAGGTCTTTGTCGAAGCCACAGAACCAGTAAGAGAAGCATTCAAAGAGAATACCGGCAAGATCGGCCAGGAACTGATGGAGATCGCTGATTCCATCAACTAATTCAATTTCAGAATAAACTCTGGTACTTCTAATGTAAAAAATGGGCAGGACAGGAGGGTAACTCTTGTCCTGCTTTAATCCGAGAACAACCTGAAATGGGGAATTGACATGCTGTCATCAATTAAACACTTCGTGGAAAAGATGAACCTTATGATCGGTTACTTTAGCGGTCTGGGTATCATGATCATGGGTATCATACTTTTCTATGAAGTCATTGCGCGTTATTTTTTCAATTCGCCCACTATCTGGGCACAGGAAATTGCCATCTATCTTTTCATCTGGACTATGCTAGCAGGTGCTGCTTACACTCTTCAGGTAGGAAAACATGTGAGAATAGATCTTCTATTAATCCGCTTTTCCCGGAAAACCCAGGATATTCTGGAATTTTTCACAAGCATTCTGGGTACAGTTTTCTCAGGTTATGTAGCTTTTCAGGGATTGCACATGCTTGAAGCGACTCTTAAATACGGCAAACTCTCAGCCACACCCCTGAGAATGCCTCTATGGATACCGCACCTTGCTCTTATGGTGGGTTTTTCCATACTTACGCTCCAGTTCATAATTCTTACAGGATCAAAATTTTCAGCTATTACAGGCCAGGACAAAAAGGAGAGTGAACAGACATGCTGAGCTTTATGATGGTAATAGGTCTTCTTCTTTTTATCCTTTTTATGGGTCTCCCGGTTGCATTCTCCCTTGGTTCAACATCTGTGCTGCTTATTCTGCTCTATGACCTCCCAACACAGATCGTTGGTTCGACCATGTACTCTTCAATGGAAAGTTTTACCATACTTGCCATTCCGCTCTTTATACTGATGAGTCAGGTCCTTCTTGATGGTAGAGTTGGAGATGACCTTTTCGACGTAATGAACGCATGGGTCCGTCATCTTCCCGGCGGACTGGCAATAGCAACAATACTGGCTTGCGCATTTTTTGCTGCCATTACCGGTTCCGGGGCAGCAACAGCAGCAACAATAGGAATGGTCGCCTATCCGGCAATGACTGAAAGAGGTTATGATAAGAAGTTTACCCTGGGATTACTTGCGGCAGGGGGAACGCTGGGGATATTGATCCCGCCAAGCATACCAATGATCCTCTATGGCGCCATAACCGAAGAATCAGTCGGAGCACTCTTCATGGCAGGTGTTATCCCGGGATTGATCCTTACGATGATATTTATTATCTATTCTGTCATAAAGAGTAAAAAGGGTGGATTTACACCTATGGAACGCACCACCTGGCCGGAGCGACTCAGGATAACCAGGAAAAATATCTGGGGTATATTTCTTCCCGTACTTATCATCGGCGGCATCTATTCCGGAATATTCACGCCTACAGAAGCTGCGGCTGTCGGGCTGGTATACAGTCTTTTCATCACTTTGGTCATATACCGTTCAATTAAATTTTCAGACCTGCCGAAGGTTTGTCTAAGATCCGTAGGGACTTCATCTATGATAGCTCTGATAATCGCTGCTGCTGTCCTTTTCGGTAAGGTAATGACCATGCTTATGATACCTCAAAAGCTTACAGAACTCATCATTCAAAACAATTTCACTCCGATCATGTTCATCCTTGCCATGAACGTACTTATGCTCGTCCTTGGCATGATCCTTGAAACAGTGTCCATAATTCTGCTTACCATGCCTCTGGTCACCCCCATACTCCACGCTCTGCAAATAGACCCGATCTGGTATGCGATCATACTTACAATAAACATGACAATGGCATTGATCACTCCACCTGTAGGTATGAACCTTTACGTAATAAACGGACTCAGAAAAGATATTCATATGGGTGACATTATCCAGGGTGTATGGCCTTTCATCATCCTTATGGCATTCATGGTGGCGCTTTCGATACTCTTCCCGCAGTTGAGCCTCTGGCTGCCATCGATAATGCATTAGAGAACATCCCGGAAAGGATGGTTTTTGCTTGAGAGATCGAGAGAGTCTCAGGAAACTTTTACAAAGCAGCGAAATACTTGTAGCTCCAGGCGTTCATGATTGTCTTACTGCCAGGATAATCCAGGATCAGGGATTTAGTGCCCTTTACATGACTGGTTACGGAACTTCAGCAAGCATGCTCGGTAAACCGGATGTGGGACTTCTTACACTTACAGAAATGACCTGGAGGGTTTCCAGGATTTCCGAAGCTGTTGACATACCGCTTATTGCTGATGGAGATACAGGTTATGGTAACGCTGTAAATGTAGCCAGAACAGTTCGTGAATATGAGAAGGCCGGTGCGTCCTGCATACAGCTTGAAGATCAGGTAGCCCCTAAGAAATGCGGACACATGACAGGAAGAGAGATCATTTCTTCTGAAGAAATGGCTGGGAAAATAAAAGCAGCATGTGATGCCAGATATGATGATAATTTCCTGATCATGGCCAGAACGGACGCAAGGACAACACTGGGGATCAATGAAGCTATTGAACGCGGCAGAGCCTACGCAGATGCAGGGGCAGATATTCTTTTCATAGAATCTCCTGAAAGTGAGGAAGAAATGAAAACCATCACCTCAAGCTTCGATGTACCGGTTCTGGCAAATATGGTCGAACATGGCCGTACTCCCTACCTTCCGGTCTCAAGTCTGAATGAGATCGGGTTTGACATTGCGATCTTTCCGGTTACAGCAACCTATGCTATGGCTAAAGCAGTAACCGAAATAATGAAAACTCTCATGGAAACCGGAACAACAAGTGCTCTTTCGGACAGAATGATAACTTTTAAAGATTTTAACAACCTTATAGGACTACCTGAAATAAAAAAGATGGAAGCAGAATATGCAACAGGAAGAAAATAGAATTAAATCATACAGGCAGTAATTCTGGAAAGAGTTTCTGCCTGTAACTAAAGGAGTCCTTGCCTTTGAAAAGATCAGAGATCCTTCGAGAGCGACTTAGGCAACCTGAACCTGTTGTAGCACCTGGAGTATACGATGGACTAAGCGCCAGAATATGTGAAATGACCGGCTTTGAAGCACTTCAGCACTCAGGTTATGGAACTGCAGCGGTCAAACTTGGACAACCCGATGTCGGGCTGCTGACTCTATCCGAAATGTCGGAACAGGTAAGATCAATTGTCAGAGCGGTAAATATTCCCGTTGTAGCAGATTCCGATAATGGCTTCGGGAACGCTGTCAATGTCTGCAGGACTGTAGAAGAATACATCAACACTGGTGCAGCGGGACTTTTTATTGAGGACCAGGTTGCCCCGAAAAGATGCGGACACATGGAAGGGAAACAAGTCATTTCCTTTGATGAGATGAAGGGTAAATTAAGGGCCGCTATGGATACCAGAGATAAACTGGATCCCGATTTCCTTATAATCTACAGAATAGATTCTCTTGCAGTACATGGTTTCGAAGATGCCCTCATCCGTGCCTCGAAAGGTGTCGAACTGGGCGTTGACATGATCTTTATCGAAGCACTTGAAACTATTGAACAGATCCGTATAACATCAGATAGACTTAAAGGCACAGATCTTATGCTGAACTTTATAGAGGGCGGTAAAACACCCTTGATACCTGTCTCGGAAGCAGGTGATTTGGGATATAAATGGATAGTTCCGGCCCTTACACCTCTTTATTCTGCAGCTAAGGGTATGTATGAAGTTATGACAGAGGTCCGCAGGGAAGGTATATCTGAAAAATACAGCGACAAACTAATCTCGTTCAGGGATTTCGCAGAAGTGGTACACCTTGATGATATCAGGAAAAAGGAAGATCTCTACCTTCCGGAAGAAGTGATGGATGAAAAGTATCATGGAAAAGAAACTATCGTAGAGTAGATTTAGAAGAGTTTCTTAAATATGCCCCCTCCTTCTCCACGTGAGAAGTGAAAAACATAGAGAATCTGACTCTCTATGAAAGGAGGCCTGCTATAGCAGGCCTCCTTAATAATTAAAACATACCCGATGTAACCTGGGGCTATACCCTGCTCATTTTATCCTTCCAGGAAAGGGCGAATCCCGCAAGCATCTCAACACCTGTCACAAGGACATCCTCATCTATATTAAAGGTTGGAGAATGATGGTCATTTGCACTTCCTTTCTCTGTGTTACCACATCCAAGAAAGAAGAAAGCTCCAGGGATTTTTCGCTGAAAATAGCTGAAATCCTCAGAACCCATTACAAGCGGAGATTCCTCGACATTATTTTCCCCGACAAACTCTTCAGCAAGTTCTTTTACAAGTGAACTTGCTTCCGGGTCATTGATCGTAGGAGGCACGTATCTTGTATAACCATAATTAGCAGTACACTGGAAAGATGCAGAAATACCCTTTATAAGCCTGCCGATCTTTTCTTCAATAGCATCCTGAACCACGGGATTAAATGTTCTGCATGTACCGAGAAGCTTGACTTTTTCAGGAATGATATTGAAAGCAGACCCGGATTCCATTTTGCCTGTACTTATAACTGCCGTTTCCTGGGCATCGATCTCCCTTCCCACAATGCTCTGAAGGGAAGCAATTATATGACCAGCCGGAATAGTTGGATCTATCGCCCTGTGAGGGGCCGAACCATGACCGCCCTTGCCTGTTATTTCAGCATCCCATGCATCGCATGAAGCCATAATAGGACCTGAACGGTAACCTATTTTCCCCGACTGGATAGGAGACCAGACGTGAAGTCCGCATATTACGTCGACTCCATCAAGAACCCCTTCAGAAACCATATTGTCAGCTCCTGATACAAGACCATGTTCCTCAGCCGGCTGGAAGATCAGTTTTACCTTTCCGGAAAGCTGGTCCTTCATTGACAAAAGGACTCTGGCTGCACCAAGGAGCATTGCAGTATGCGCATCATGCCCGCAGGCGTGCATTACCCCTTCGTTCTCTGATCTATAGGGTACATCGTTCTCTTCCTGCAAAGGTAAAGCATCCATATCTGCCCTTAGAGCAACGCAGGGCCCCGGTGATGTGCCGGAGATCTCTGCAGTAACACCGCAATCAGTACCCTTGCATCCTGTCCTGATATTTTCACATCCATAAGACGCGAGAAGTTCTGCAACTTTTTTTGTGGTTTCAACCTCTGTCCAAGCAACCTCTGGATGCATGTGAAAATGCCTTCTCAATTCAACTACGTTCGGGAACTCCTTCTGCGAAAGAGACCTTACTTTTTCAAGCATTCAATTGACCTCCGTTCAAGTTTAAACCTGCCTTATCAGGAAAAATCTCTATTTTATTTCCAGGAAATTGCTACCTTTCTTGTATACTCCCTCAAGATCCGTAAATGCACCAAGATCTGAGAGGGGATCATTCTGCATAACAAGAAAATCTGCGTTCTTGCCCTTCTCCAGAGTTCCGTAGTCATGGTCACAACCTATCAATTCAGAGCTTGTCCTGGTGGCTGAGACTATCGTTTCCATTGGTGTCATTCCGGCCCGTTCCATCAGAACAAGTTCAAAGGGAGTATTTTCAAAACCGTTAAAGGGTGTGCTTGCATCAGTACCACATGCTATTTTAACACCAGCTTCCCTCGCTTTTCTGAAGCTTTCAATATGATGCTCAATGACATAAAGGCATTTCTTTACAGCATATTCCGGAATGCCCGCTTCAACGCCATTATCAACAATGAGCTGGACTGCAGCCAGAGTAGGCACAAAATATGTGCCATGTTCAAGCATAAGCTCTATAGCTTCATCATCAAGAAAACAGCCGTGTTCAATTGAATCGATACCAGCCCTTACTGCGTTTTTAATTCCCGAAGTCCCCTGGGCATGTGATGCTGTTTTCTTACCGGCCTTGTGTGCCTCTTCCACGGCAGAACGGATCTCCTCCTCTGTAAGCTGGGGAGAACCGGGCTCAACACCTGGAGTGAGTACTCCACCTGTCGCCATTATCTTGACTACGTCCGCACCAGCCCTCAACTGCTCTCTTGCTGCCTTTCTAACCTCATCAGGCCCGTCGGCCTCTCTACCGAACATCCAACCGTGTCCACCGGTCATTGTTATCATTTTTGCTGAACAATATATATCCGGTCCCTCAAAAACACCCTCCTGCATACATTTTTTAATATCAATATCAACTGCAAAAGGAGCCCCCATGTCCCTTACGAAGGTCGTACCTGAACAAAGCAGTTTCTGCATATTTGCTACTCCTCTCGCAGCAAGAGTAGCAGGTGTCTGTTTACTGAAGAAAGCCTGGAGATCAGCAACAGGTTCCATGACAACATGGGTATGGCAGTTCATTAATCCGGGGGTTACAAATTTTCCTGAAAGATCCACGGTATTATGAAAAACCTGATCCTCAGGCAGAGGACCCTGCCCCCTGTCTGCGATCCTTCCCTCTTCAACTACAAAATATGCATCTTTCACAGGGGGATTGCCTGTACCATCTATCAAAGTCATGCCCTTGAAAAGTGTCTTATCCTGAACCATTCTAAAACCTCCTGAAAATTGCACTGAAATTTACAGATATTTGACCAGAAAACCGGCAAGCACAACTGATGCAATGGTAACAGTTGTAAAACCAGCCACAAGCATCTTGGGGAGGATACGGCTCAAAAGGAATTCCTTCTCTTCTACGGTATTGGAAACAGCCTGACATACCTCCTGAGAGACTATATAGGTCCCTGGAAAACCGAACATACATGTTACTCCAAGGGCCAGAGAAAGTCCCCAGGAATATTTGCATATCTTTCCAAGAACAAAGGTTACGATACCAATACCCACCAGTGAGATCGCAAAGGATATTACTATCGGGGAAATAAGTTCCGCGACCATATCAGGAGTTGCCTTTGGAAGATTGAGGAAGATAATGATCATAAGAGGAAACAGAAGAAATCCTGTAGCATTAGCCTTGTCCATGATCTTGTGTTCAAGAAAACCTGTCTCATAAAAGACCATTCCGAATATAAGACAAAGAATATATTTGTTGACAGCACCGCCTGTAAGAGCAGCAGCCTGAAATGCAAGCCACCCTACAAGAACTGTTTTCATGAGAAGAATGAATGGAGTTTGAAGTTCTTTAGGAAATGCAGGGAACAAACGCCATGTCGGCTGTTCCGGATCCGCCTTTTTACTTGATGATGCATCTTCTGATCTGAATTCTCCTGCTTTGTACTGCCCATGAAGTTTTTTTGCTTCTTTTGAAAGGCATATTGAAGCGACCGGCAGACCTACAAAAGTCTGTAGTACCAGAAGCAGAGTAGCAAAAACTGCTACTGTATCAAGACCCAGTTCAGTAGCAACCTCATTAACCATGAAAGTAGCTACGACACCTCCCGAGATAGGTCCAGCTCCCGCAACCGCAAATTGTTTGCCAATAATAGGACTTGCGACAAAAAGCATCGAAACACCTACTGCCACAACAGCACCAAAAGCTATAAGGACAGTCTTCCACTCTTCCCTGAGATCTTTCAACTTCATCAGGGTCCCCATGTAAACAAGAAGAACCGGTATCGAAAGAATACCGACCTGGATCAACTGGGAATCAGCAAAAAGGGTTTTTGGAATGAAATACCAGAAGCCAACAAGAAAGACCAGACCTGATACAAAAATCATAGAACAGATAGCTCTGGTTTTACAGGCCACAAAATCCCCAATCGCAAAAACAACCGCTATAATAAGAAAAGCTGTAAGTGCATCCATTGTTCTCTCCTCCAATCAAAACTCTTAAAATTAGTAGCCCGAACTCCACATATGGCTCTGCTGCATGATCTCAGTAAATCTAACCTGAAAACCACCTCCCCGGGAAAAGATCACGTTCCATTAAAAAAGGCCGGTACCCTTTTTTAGGGCCCGGCCTTTGAATTTTGTCAGCACTACTAAACGCTGACCTTCAAAGGAGGCCTACGCTTAGATAAATTATAATTACAGGAAAGGTACTCATTTTTAAGTTCAAGATAATCACTGCTCCAAGTTCGAAGGTTTCGACATTTATACCATCTTACATACAGTAAAGTCAAATCCTGAAAATCAAAAAACTATCCCTGGATCAGGATTGAATCTAATTCATTTAATACCTCATCTATTGGGTCATGTATTACAAGATCCGCAATATTATCCAGCGGTGTTTGCTGGAAATTTACAATTACCAGAATCGCTCCTTCCTTTTTTGCCTCTCTGGGAAACCAGTTGGCAGGAGAAACCTTTAGGGATGATCCGAGAACAATAAAAAGATCACATCCATAACTCAGGTCCTGCGCCCTGCGAAGCTGTTCAACGGGAAGCATCTCACCAAAGAGAACTACACAGGGACGCAGTTTACCGCCACACTGACTACAATCGGGATTTTCCAGAAAACTGGAACCTGCATATACGGTTCCACATTTTCTGCATTGAACCTCAGAAAGGCTGCCATGGATCTCGGCTACATTATTTGAACCTGCCTTATGGTGTAATCCATCCACATTTTGTGTAATTATTCCCTTAATTAAACCTTTTCGCTCCCATTCTGAAAGTATCTCATGACCCTTCCCGGGAAAGACCTTCTGAAGAGCTTCTATTCTTTTACAGTAGAATCTGTAGAATTCTTCAGGACTACCTTCCATAGACTCCACTGAAGCAAGCTGGGAAGGATCTTTATCTCTCCACAAACCACTATCTCCTCGAAAATCGGGTAACCCGGCACTTGTACTTATGCCTGCACCAGTAAAAACCACCGTATTTTCAGATTTACGGATCATTTCAGCAAGCCGTGCATAATCTCCTCTATTCAAAAAAAATCCTCCCTATAAAACAGGCATCTAAATATTCCATGTACTACACAAAAGATCATTCTGCCCTGTTTGATCTTGTCCTGAAAATAAAGAAGTACATTTACGATTGATCTTGATTATCTCCTTCCAGATATCATAGCTGTAAAAAGCAATTTTTCAAATCTGACCATCTGTAATCCCTGAAATTCAGATAAATAATTTCTGATCCTGCATTAGATTAGAGAATATTAATCATTGATCTATAATTATTGTCAGGTAAACATGAACTAAAGTTTTTATTTACGAAAATTCGGCCCTGGGATCGCACCTATTCGTTTTGTTACATTAACAATGGAGGGAAAAGTTCTTTACGATAATATTGTCTTTAAAACACAATCACACTTTACAAAAGTATCCAGATAATGAAAAATGTTGTTATCAGAGATCGCATAAGGCAGGTCTTGTTCATGGGGGAAAAGCATGATCCCGGATTAAAAGACAAATACACTTCTAATACAGGTCCCACCACTGAAACAGAAGCCGTTCTTGTGTTTCCAAATCAGCTGTTTGAATACCACCCCTGCCTCAAAAAAGGAAGAAAAATATATATTATTCAATATCAGCTTTTTTTCGATGACTGGCAATATCCATCCAGTTTTTCAAAGAAGAAGCTACTGCTCCACCTGTCATCCTTAAAGAATTATTACCAGAAAATATTAGACAAAGGCTATTCTGTTACTCTTATCAAAGCAAAAAAAAGGGAAACACACCTTGAAGATATTTTCAGGGATTTAGGAAGGGAGAATATCAAGGTCATCTTTACCGTTGATCCGTCGGACTATATCCTTGAAAAGAGATTAAGGAACGCATCTCTAAAATCCGGTCTTAAACTTGAAATAGTCTCCTCCCCTTCATTTCTCTGCAAGCCTGGAGAAGAAGCTGATCTTCCAAAAAGTGGAAAACGTCTTTCAATGACCAGTTTTTACATTACACAAAGAAAACGTTTTAATATCCTTATTGAAGGTAACGGAAAGCCATCAGGGGGCAAATGGAGCCTTGACCCCTCTAATCGCCGAAAGATGCCTTCCGGTACAAAAATACCTGACCTTCCCAGATTCTCGTATTCTTCAATTTTTCATGAAGCCCGGAGAAAGATCGAATCGGATTATTCAGGAAATCCGGGTACCACAGACAGTTTTATATACCCTGTTACGAGAAGTCAAGCTCTCGAATTACTCAATCATTTTCTTGAGAAAAGATTAATACACTTTGGAGATTTTGAGGATTCAATGTCACCCGGAGATCCGTTCATGTTTCATTCAATGCTCTCCTCTTCCCTTAATACAGGATTATTGACTCCTGATGAGATTATAAAACTTACAGTTGAATTTGTAGAACAGGCAAACGTGAACCTCAACAATCTGGAGGGTTTCATTCGACAGATCCTTGGCTGGCGAGAATTTATGCACCTTATTTACAGAAGGAATGGCAACTTAATGAGAAAAAGCAACTATTGGGATCATAACCGGACTATTCCGAAAAGTTTTCTTCAGGCAAGGACCGGTATACCTCCAATAGATATATCCCTGAAAAAAGTTTACCGGTTTTCCTATGCGCATCACATCGAACGACTGATGCTTCTGGGAAATTTTCTACTACTCTGTGAAGTTCACCCGGATCATGTATATTCATGGTTCATGTCCTGGTTCATTGATGCATATGACTGGGTAATGGTACCTAATATCTACGGAATGAGTCAATTTGCCGATGGTGGAAGCTTTACCACAAAACCTTATATCTGCAGTTCAAATTATCTCTTGAAAATGGGCCAATATGATCGAGGTGACTGGTGCGATATCCTGGATGCTCTTTACTGGCGTTTTGTATATATACACAGAAAAGAATTTTCGAATTCTCCCCGTCAGAAGCTTATGTCATCAAATCTTGACCGAATGGGAGACAAAAAGCTGACGGAAATTCTTGAAAGAGCTGATCATTTTCTGGAGGGTTTGCAATGAAAGTCCAAAACAGAACAATTACTCTCAACAGAGCCGAGAGCATTGATGGCCCTGTTATTTACTGGATGAGCCGGGACCAGAGGGCAGAAAGTAACTGGACTCTTATTTCGGCCCAGGAGGAAGCCCTGAGAAGAAGACTTCCATTATTCGTTGTATTCTGCCTTGTAGACCAATTTCCAGGTTCTACACTGAGGGCATATGATTTTATGCTTAAGGGACTTTCAGAAGTCGAAGAGGATCTCGCAGAAAAAAACATTCCCTTATATCTTTTAAGAGGATCTCCTGAAAAAAAGATCCCTGAATTCTGCAGGAAACATTCTGTCTGTTCAGTGTACACTGATTTTGATCCCCTCCGGATAAAGAGGCGATGGCAAAGAATAATTTCCCAGTCAATCAATATCCCTTTTTATATTACTGATGCACACAATATCGTTCCATGCTGGGAAGCATCGGTCAAAAAGGAATTCGCGGCGAGGACATTTCGACCCAGGATCTGGAAAAAGATCCCGGATTACCTTGTACATCTACCACCCATTGTCTACCATCCACATAATGAAAAGATCAACAAAAGGAATATCGAATATAAGAACCTCTTTGCTGATATCAGGGTCGACCGCTCTGTACCTCCTGTAAAATGGATAACTCCTGGAACAAAAGCCGGAAAACAAATACTTGAAGATTTCATGAGTAGGAAACTCGAGAATTATCCTGATGATCGCAACGATCCTAATAAAGCCGCTCTTTCTAATCTGTCCCCATATTTCCACTTCGGTCATATCTCAACACAGGAAACCGCCTGGAAGATCTCTGGATCCCGGGTAGATCAAAGTTCAATAGATACTTTTCTCGAAGAAATGATAGTTCGAAGAGAGTTATCAGATAACTTCTGCTTTTACGAGCCGGAATATGACAAGATATCCGCTTTTCCAGACTGGGCCTTGAAGACACTTGAAGAACACAGAAAGGACTCCCGTACTTATATTTATGATGATGAAACACTTGAAAAAGGGCGAACGCATGATCCCCTATGGAATGCTACCCAGATAGATTTGATAAAAACCGGCAAGATGCACGGTTGGCTTCGTATGTACTGGGCAAAAAAGATCCTGGAATGGACAGAATCTCCGGAGTTGGCTTTGTATACAGCACAGAAGCTGAATGATAAATATGAACTTGATGGAAGGGATCCCAACGGTTTTACAGGTGTGGCATGGGCCATAGGAGGAGTACATGACAGGGCCTGGCCAAGCCACAATGTATATGGAAAGATACGATACATGAATTTTAATGGTGCAAAAAGAAAGTTCAATGTTGAACAATATATCAGAAAGGTCACTGATCAGTAACAATTGCCTAAGGTTGGTCAGTTCTGGTCAGCCTTTACGCTCACTTTATTTCCTTATCTATTTGTACCTCATGGGACTTTAAACCGGATCATATCCGCGTATCCTGTACATCCGCGAAATAACTTTGCTTGCAAGCAGGGCCGAGCTAACTATCTTTATTAAAGCCCCGGGAATAAAGGGGAACAAACCTATCCTGAAGACTTGAAGTACCGAAACAGGTTTTCCAATTATGTAGTTCATATTCCAATAAAGCCCTGAAAGTCCTATTACGTATATCACTCCAGTAGCCAGAAATGCAGCCAAAACGTAGTAAATAGTTTCCTGACCTGTCTTACTGCACCGGCCAGCTACCCATGCGGCAGGAATAAAGGATGCAATAAATCCGAATGTTGGATGTGCTAAATATTGCACTCCTCCACCACCGGCAAAAAATGGAAGACCAAGAAGACCAAGCATCACGTAAAGGAACATGGAAATTGCCCCCCACTTCGAACCCAGCATCATGCCGGATAAAAGCACAAAAAATGTCTGAAGAGTAAGAGGCACTACTGGAAAGGGAATTCTTATCTGAGCTCCTATTGCTGCAAGAATCGCAAATATGGAAGCAAGTATCATAGAACGTAATCGGGCAGCTGTCATGCTGTTCACTCCTTTATATGTCACCCGGGTATTATACTGGTTGACATATATATTTCAAGTGACATAACATTTCCAATTTGTCCTGCGACTATGTGTATTTAACGTCTGACCTTGTTTGACCTTTTGCTTTTCCTGCGGTTATGTTTCACGTGAAACATAACCGCAGTCTTGAAAGAAGTTTCGCTAGCTCTTCAGTACCCTGCCAATAACTTCCCCGGATAGTCTATTCCCAGTAGTATTGATCGATCATACTTCTGCATAACATGGTTCTGGCAGTCTCTTCAGCTCCTGTACGATTCTGAAGCGGAATGTCCAGCCGTATAGTAACAATTGATAAGTAAGTGATCTCGGGCTTTGTCTTTGGCGCAAGATGTGGTTGAAAACCATGGAGAACCTGCTGTAAGTTGTTGTATGAGGTAGAAAGAAACAGAATAGATACAGGAATGACACGCTTTTTCCCTGCTTTTTGAAGTGCTTGATTAGCAACACCAGAATATGCTTCAATAAGACCTCTTACACCAAGCTTGGTGCCGCCAAAATATCTTGTAACTACAATTACAGTATCACTGAATTGAAATCTTTTTATAGCACCAATTATAGGTTGCCCCGCAGTTCCTGGTGGTTCTCCATCGTCTGAGCTCATGTCAACAACATCAGGATAATCAACTGAAAATCCCCAACAATTATGAGTTGCTGATCTGTGCTTTTCAGAAATTGTAGAAATGACCTGTCGTGCATTGTCAAGGGTGGATACAACCCTCAAAGATGCAATAAAGCGTGATTTTTTTATCTTTTCTTCAATAGTTATATCTTTGGCAGGCCTATAGTACATGTCAAGATTCATTCAAGGCCCACGCTTCCTTAAATTTACTGTACGTTGCATCAAGAGCTTCTGGTAAGACGCGGGTTTGAGACATAACAGGCATAAAGTTTGTATCACCATTCCATCTTGGAACAATATGAAGATGAACGTGTCCGTCAAACCCAGCCCCGGCGACCTTACCCATGTTGATACCCATGTTGAATCCCTGGGGACTCAGGACTGTTCTCATCATAGAGAGACATTTCTGGGCAACCATATTGAGGTCAAGAAGTTCATTCCTGTTTAAAAGATCATAGGAAGCTATGTGTCGATAAGGGGCAATCATGAGATGTCCTGAGTTGTAAGGGTAGGCATTCAACATCACAAAACACGTGGTTGAACGATGCAATATGTACCGTTTTTCGTCATTTGATTCAGCAGGGAATCGGCAAAAGATACAACCGTCTACTTTGTCACTATCCTGGATATATTCCATCCTCCAGGGGGAAAACAATGTATCCATAATTTCTAACCTCCTAAATGTACCAATAATATAGCCATTATACGTTATGGTTACAGTATTGGGGAAATTGTTTCACGTGAAACATGGAACGGAAAAATATTCGGATTGTGTATAAATATGAGGGAAACGCGATTTACAGATCTGGTTTAGGCATAAATTCTAAAGAAGTAATGAGTTATAAACAATTGTGTTTAACTTTTGTGGAAAGATGTCAAAACTGTCATTTCTTTGCTGTGGAAACTGGGGATAAGATGTGGACAAGATGTGTAGAAGTAGTGTATACGGTATACTATATCCGGTATTACTTAGACCATAATGACTTAAGCCAGAGCCAGGTCTGCCAGATACCAATAAGTGCTCCTGCAAGTGGGAGAACAAAAATAATCCAGTCAGGATAACCATTGATAATGAGTTTTTTTGCTATCAGGAGTCCAAGAACAATGTACCCACAGATCAATAATGCAGAAGAAATCACTTTACCAAATACGAGGAGATCATCATATATTCGTTTCATAACATCTCAGTACCATTATTTCCCGGGAAATAAGTTTTGTTCATGATTCTTTATCATTTCAAACAAGTCAGATATCTGTTTATCATTAAGACCTGTCATCGCAAGCCTTCGTTTCCCCGGTTTTCCAGAAACGCGGAATACTATTCCGTTCTGGTTAGAAATATCCTTTATATATTCAGGTAAATTCATCGGAAGCGGAGTTTTCTGTGCGTTAAAAGAGTTGCCATTGTTAGTTTCTCGGACTTTCTCTTCTAACTGTCTTACTGACCACATTTTTGCTACACATCGCCTGGCAAGATAGATCTGGTCCTGTTCGTCGCGTAATGAGAGCAAGGTCCTGGCGTGGCCTTCTGAAATAGCGCATTGATTTAATAGTCCTTTAACCTCTTCTGTGAGGTTTAATAATCGAAGTTTATTTGTAACAGCAGTACGACTCCAGCCCAATCTCTTTGAAACTTCATCCTGAGTTATATTGAATTCACCTACAAGCTGCTGTATAGCGTGGGAAACTTCAAGTGGGGAAAGATCCTCTCTCTGAATATTTTCAACAAGAGATATTTCCATAGCATCACTGTCGGAACCCTCGAATATACGCACAGGTATTTCATCAATGTCAGCAATTCTTGCTGCTCTCCAACGTCTTTCACCAGCAACTATCTGATACTTGTTGCCATTACGCTGCATCCTTCGAACGACAAGAGGCTGAACGATACCATGTTCTTTCAGTGAAAGTGCCAATGCATTTATACCTTCCTCATTTATATCCTTCCGTGGCTGTGCCGGATTAGGTTCAATGAGATCGATGGAAAGTCTGTTTACAGTTGTAGCCTCGCTGTTCATGTCCTTCGTATAATTGCCTGGATCCTCTGTTCCAGGGATAAGTGCACCAAGACCTTTACCTAATGCTCTGTGCTTAGCCATTTTTCTGCTACCTCCCTGGCAAATTCTCTGTAAGCCCTGGCTCCGGTACTCTGAGGGTCATAGTACCCGATAGGCATGGCAAAACTTGGAGCCTCAGCCAGCCTGATATTGCGAGGGATTATTGTATTAAAGACCTGACTCTTGAACTGGTTCCTGACTTCATCTGCAACTTCTGAAGAAAGCCTGGTTCGGGAATCATACATGGTCAGAAGTACTCCGTTAACCTGCAATCCAGGGTTAAGATAGTTTTTAAGGAGGGTCACTGTCCTGGTAAGCTGCCCGACACCTTCAAGGGCATAATATTCACATTGTATCGGAATAAGAAGTTTATCAGCAGCAACCAGAGCATTGATCGTAAGAATACCCAGTGAGGGAGGGCAGTCAATTATTGCAATATCATAGTTGGGAAGTCGGGACAAACCCCTGTGAAGCCTTGTTTCTCTGCTTATAGCACCGGCAAGTTCCACTTCTGCACCAGCGAGATCGATATTGGCAGGAAGAATACTGACGCCTTCCCACTGTGTCCTGGTTACAACCTCGTCCGACTGGGCTCCATCAAGAAGGAGGTCATATAATGTCACGTCGAGGGATGTGGCGTCTATTCCGAGACCGCTGGTACAATTGCCCTGGGGATCGACATCCACAACAAGAACACTGTAACCCATTGAACCCAGTTCAGCTGCAAGGTTGATGCAACTTGTTGTTTTGCCAACTCCACCTTTTTGATTAGTTATTGCCAGAGTTATCAAGATCTCACCTCCACCAGGGTTTTCGGTCAGCCAATCCAGGTCTTCTCGGGTATTTGAGAGGACAGGGCTCAAGCTTTGACCACTTCACAATATAGTAATCGCGATCATTAACTCTATAAGAATATATCACAGGGTCAGAAAGACCAAGTCTATTCCATTTCTCATCAAAAGCTTCAATTTCATCCCAGAGTTTTGGCCCCTTAAAAGCTATTATGGAACCACCTGTCCTTGTCAGAGGTGAGAGGTATTCGGTCAATACACCAGAACTGGTCACTGCCCTTGCTCCCGCCAGGTCATAGATTTCCCTGTTATTGACAGCCCAGTTCTCCGCCCGATCACAAACAACCGTTACGTTCGATAAACCAAGTTCCGAGGAAATTGCTTTAACTGCTTCACTTTTTTTCCTTATGCTGTCAAGAAGAAAGACCTCGAGGTCAGGTCTGCATATAGCCCAGACAAGACCAGGCAATCCCCCTCCAGTCCCTACATCTATTACTCTGCCCATTGCCGGCATAAGGGGAAGAGAAAAGATACAATCCTGTATATGCTCTGAGAAAAGTGTCTCCGCATCTCTGGGACCTGTAAGTCTCGTTCGAGAGGAATATGATGACAGGATCTCTGCATATTCCCATAGCTTTACCCTGTATTGTTCAATATAATTGTAAACTGGATCTATATTCAATGATCTGTTTTTCAAATCAGATTGCCTCCAGAGAATTGCAAAAAAGACATTACCACAGATATAAATAATAACCTGTTATTGAAAAAAATTACAGGCCTGTGTTATAAAAGTTCTCCTTGCCAGTCTCATAAGTACTGTATATCATACACGAGGGGGAAAGAATGATATGGAGGTGTTTTGATTTGCAGTACGCAAGAAAAGAACATTTCCTGGTCATAAGACTTGATGACGGCGAACCTTTGCTTCAATCCACCAGGGAGATCCTTGGAAGTGAAAGTATAACAGGCGGTGTTATATTGAGCATATCCGGCATGATAAGTAATTTTGAACTTGGATGGTATGAAAATGGCAGCCATATAAAAGATCATTTTGAAAATGCATGCGAAATACTTAATATCTCCGGTACGATAAACATAAAAGAAGACGGAAAGATATACATCCACGCTCATGCAGCTGTAGCAGGCAGGGATCTTTCAGTGTTTGGAGGACATCTTTTCGGGGGAATAGTCAGAGAATCATGCGAAATTATAATCCAGATCATACCAGGGATAGATCTGATCCGTAAAGATCCTTCTTCAAGCAAAACTGCAGGAAAACTTTTGCCAAAGATATCATGAATAAATTTCATATAATTCCTCAACGGCTTATCATGATCACCTTCTCGTCATTATTAATATTTACGCTTTTTTATCAACCATTGCAGGCCTCCAGCGATACCTTTTACGCTGAAGTTACAGAAATAGTTGACGGCGATACTATCCGTGTGAAAACAAAAAACCATACGGAAACCGTTAGATATCTTCTTATTGATACCCCGGAACTTCATCATCCCAAAAGGGGCGAAGAAGAACTGGGAGCTATTGCAATGATGGCGAACAGGGAAATAGTTGAGGACAGGGGAGTTACCCTCGAAACAGATATTCTGAAAAGAGACAGATACGGAAGGTTGCTGGCATACGTCTGGATAGATACTGATGAAGGTAGAGTAATGGTAAATGAAGAACTTGTTCTTCGTGGGTTTGCCATGCCAATGACCATTCCTCCAAATGTGAAATATGACAACATAATAAGCAGGGCATTCATGAAGGCCCGGGAAAATGAAAAAGGGCTTTGGGCCAGAGCTGCAGCACGAAATTTCACAGCAGAGCAGGCATGGAGTGAACTTCCTTACATAGAAGGCTATTTTATTACTCTTGAGTTAACGATCAGAGACATTATAGAAAGTGGGAACAGGAAAGTAATACTCCCGGAAAAAGGGAATTTCACAATCGTCATTTATAACAATGACTGGCAGCAATGCATTGAACATGTACCGGAAATAGGCATGATCATTAAAGTTGCTGGAAGAGCAAGAAAGGGTTTTCATGGAGGAGAAATAATCCTTTCGGACCCTGCTCAGATAGTATATCCTTGACTGAAGATTAATACACATATTCATAACTTATCCACATTTTGCGTCGTAGACAGCTTTTACAACATACATTTTCAACTCTTTCCACATTGTTATGCACTTATCCACATAATGTTAATAACCTTTAAACATTTTTTCAGTAATTACCACACTTGCTTATTTTGTTACTTTATATAGGATATTATGGAAAATTACTGTTCATTCTTCAAATGCCGGTTCTTATATCTCTCTATTTCTGAAAACTATTCAGATCTGGCTGATAGGAACACTTTTTAAGTACCAAAATATTCCCGCTTGAGATCTGGAAAGTAGCCCTGTTGTTGATCTTGTTGATTAAAAGTTACCGGACCAGGGAAACTACTGAGTAAGTTCTACATGTTTGTAATTCTGGACAGCTTAGAGGTGTCTTAATGAAAAAAATAAAGATCGGCTTATATGGATTAATTCTTATCTCGCTCCTTTGCATTTTATTTGTTTTTGTCCTGGCAAACCGGGATCTCGGAACTTCAAAACTGGAAACACTTATAAGAAATGAGCTTAATGACAGATTTAACTGCTGCTTAACGACCGGTGAAATTAAGGGAAATCCCTTCACTGGATATTCCTTTAAAAATATAAGTATTCATTCAGAAGGTGAAGATCTGATCCATGCTGAAGAGATCCTTCTTCAGCCGGATATATTTTCTCTTGTAAAGGGCGGAACTGCTCTTAGAAACCTTGTGATCTCGGGAAGCAGAACAGATCTTGATACATTTCTTAAAGTTCTCAAAAGAGCAGGGCCGGGAAAAGGGACAGAAGAATTATCAATTAAAAAGATAACCTTCATCGACTCGGTTGCAGGCGGCAACAGGGGAAGGCTGGATATAGAAAAAGGTTCTATAAAAACTGCAAATGATAAGGATCATATGTCTCTTTTCCTTAAGGGATATTATAACAACCTTGCTGTGACCGCAGACGGGAGATTAAAAGCAGAAGATCAAAATATTATATTCAGTAAAATGGTTTTCAGTTCCGGGGAAAGCACGCTTGAGGTCTCTGGATCTGCAGGCGCCATAACAGATATTAAAGGAAATATCTACACTCCGGATGCTGGGATAATCTCTGTGTTTCTACCGGATACAAGGGGTGCGGGGTTTAAAGGAGGGCTCAATTCCTCAATATCAATTTCAGGTCAATGGCCCGACCTTGTAATTGAAGGGATAATGAAACCTGATTCTTTCCAGGTTGCAAAATTTGTTTTTGACAATGGTAAGGCCAAATGGAATTACAGAAATAGTGAACTTTTCATTTCAGAGATCGATTCAAAAGCTTTTGGCTCTCCTGTTAATGGAAGCATGTATTTCAAGATAAATGACAGCAGTCTGCCTATGAAACTGGATCTTCATGGTACCGGCCTCGAGGTTGAAAAATGGTACGAACCTCTGAAATGGCTTGATTTTGCCAGCGGGGAAATAAGTAATATAGAAGTTAAACTTGAAGGTCCCCTCAGAGCCTTATCGGGTAAGGTCAGTTTCTCCTCGGATAAGAGGATGGTAATGAACGGCAATCCTCTGGATAACGTAAAGGCACATGTTTCGGTCAGCGAAGGAAAACAGATCTCATTCGAAGGAACCGGAGAATGGTATGAAGCTCCCCTTAAAGGAAATGGAACTATCGCTTTTCATAAAAAAGGCCATAACAACATGGACTTCAGCACAAGAAACCTTAACGTTGCTAAACTCGCAACAGATTACTACCAGATCAGAAATATGGCTTTACAGGGCAATCTGAGCGGAAATATTCATATTGAGGGAAATGGAAAGGGAACATCTATCAAGGGTATATTTCAATCAGAAAAAGTGAGGACAGGGAAGGAATTGCTCAAGAATGTCAAATTCACCTTTGATCATACTGGGAACATTACCCGTCTCGTTTCTCTTGATGCATCGTGGAAAGACTCCTTGTTACATGCAACAGGAAAGGGCGAAAATATCATTACGAAAGATCCAAAAGCAGTTCTTGAGATATCCGTTCCGCAAACTCCGGCTTTTTTGCCTGTACCCCTGGAGAATACAAAGATAAGAGGTACTTTTGAAGATAGTTCCTTCAAGATCTCGGCACTAAGTGGGAACCTCCGGGGTGGAAGGGTCTCGCTTGCTGGTATTCTTAATTTTAATGATAAAGGAAACATTATGATCGACCTTGAGGGAAAATGTCCCGGCATCGAAGCTTCTTCACTGATGGAGGACCTTGGCATACCTGTAGATATTGAAGGAATGCTTTATACAGATATAGCTATCAAGGGCAAGGCAGAAGCTCCGGAAATAGACCTCAAGATAAATTCAGATATTCTTAATGCCGGATCTTTACCAGTAAATGACCTTAGGACCTCACTTAAGATCAGGGATAATATTCTTTTCCTGAAGGGATTTAAAGCTTTAATTGACAGTTCTCCCCTGAAGATCAGTGGACAGGTTTCCATCATGAAAGAAATGACAGGAAATATGGATCTTCATGCAACTATTACAGACATAGACCTTGAAGAATGGAAAGAGATCTCCGGATCGGAAATTCCCCTGAGTGGAACCGCATCTGCTGATATCCGTATTACGGGGACAACGGAAGACCCTTCAGTTTCAATGATGGCAAGATCTCCGGAAGTCCATATAGACGGATTTGCTTTCAATGACATGGAACTTGAAGCGATCAACTCCACAGAAAAGAATGGCATTATAAGCTACCTGCTTAATCTCAATGCAGGGAACACCCCTCTTGAAATTACCGGAGATATTCTCAGGAAACAAAACGGATTTAAACTGACCTTTGATTCAAGGGCAAGGGAAGTGGAATGCTCCAGCTTTATTGACAAGGTGGATCATAACCTTGCTGGAAAGATCAAAGGATCTTTAAGCTACAAGTTAAATGGAGAAATATCCGAAGGAACATTGACAGGGAATGCGACCATATCGTCAAATAGCCTGTCTCTGAATGGAGTAGCCTTGCGTAATATTAATTTCCCCATCTCCTTTAATGACGGGCTCCTGAGATCTGAAAAGGGCAGAGCATCGCTTTACGGCGGGAAAGCCCTTTTTTCAGGAAGCATAAACCCTGAAAGTGGGAAATGGAACAGCTCAGTAAAAATCAACGGAACAGATATGGAACTGCTTACTTCCGCGTTAATGGACAATGGATCCATTTCCGGAACAGGGAATCTTGAAATGGAACTGGCAGGTATTATCGGCAAGGTATACCTGCTTAACGGCAACGGTGCCCTGACACTGAATGATGGATCGATAAAAGGATTTGACCGGCTCAACAAGATCAGTGAAACAGGTGAAATAAAATTCAGTTCAATAAATGCGATCTATAATGTGGACGGCAGTGATCTCTACCTTATGCCCGGCACCAGGATATCCGCTTGCCCGGGAGATGAAAATTACAGGTTCCTGTCTGCAAGCGGTGCTCTTGGCGGAAAGAGAGAACCTGTGGACCTGAATTGCAGGGGAGAATTGAACGTACAGGCTCTTGGTGGCATTCTGGGTGCAATGGAAGGCATGCTGGAAAATGCAGGAGACAGTAAGCTGATACTTCAGAGTTTTCTTGCCGGACTTGTTGGAGGATATACTTCAAGTGATTTTAGAAGTGTTCAGTTTCAACTGAACGGAACATGGAAAGATCCTGCTTTACAAAACCTGAAAATAATTACCGATAAGGAATTCAACCCCATCCCGGCATATGACGATGATGATAATTCCCAAAACCTCGAGAATATCAAATTTGAGGTCAAGTTCCCTACCGGAGAAGGAATAGATAACTCAGCATCTGCAGGAGACCAGTTCAAGAAACAGGTTATGGATAATATTCTCAAGCAGATCTTTACAGATGAAGGAAGTGATGATTCCGGATCTCAGGAAAATAACGGAGATAACAATTAGCATTTGTCCCTTTCTGTTACGATCATTTTACATTTTATTCATAGAAACTTTACCATTTTGATATAAATTACCTCTGATTACGTATTAATAACAGGGGGGACAAAATGAGACCTTATCTAATACCATACGTAAAAGCCGGTAATGGACACAAAGCAGCCGCTATGGCACTCAGAGAAGCATTTGATATGAAAAAGAGCAGTTCTGTAACGGTAGACGTTCTTAATTTCTCTGACAAGGTCTTTCGCATCCTGTATTCGAATATTTATGAAATTATAGGAGAACATTCTCACAAAAGCTGCGGTGCCATTTATAAGCTGACAGATCAGAAAAGGGATAAAAGCAGCCTTGTCCAGCTGGTTGACAAGATCAGTGAAAAAAATCTCACCCAGTTCAGGGAATTTCTCAGAGACAACGATCCGCCTGCAGCTATATGCACCCACTTTCTACCCCAGGCTATCCTTGCGAGAATGAAACTGTGCGGCCTTTATAAAGGAAAAGTATATGCATGTATAACAGACTTTGATCTTCATCTAATGTGGCTGTGCAAGGGTGTTGATGGATATTTCGTTGCCAATAAAGTGGTAAAGGAAAAACTGATAGAGCTCGGGATCAGCAGTTCCATGATAGAAGTAACAGGGATCCCCGTGAAATCAGCCTTCCAGAATCCTGATATAATTAAGGAAAGAACCTCCAGATCCGCCAGGATGAGAATTCTTGTTTCCGGCAGCTCAATAACTGACAAGAAGGTCATCAATCTTCTGAATCTGATGGCAAAACTTGAGCTTCCACTCGATATAGAAGTTATAACTGGGAGGAACGAGGGGCTATATTCAAAACTGTCCGATATATCCCTTCCTCAGCCAATGAGCCTCAATATTCACGGCTTCATCGATAACATGGAACAGTTGATGTCAAGATCCGATATTATGATCACAAAACCTGGTGGACTGACCCTTTCCGAATCCCTCTGCTGTGATCTGCCCACAATAATGTTTTCCCCTATACCATACCAGGAAACCAACAATGCCAGGTTCATCGAAGTTAACGGAGCCGGTTTTCTTTGTCAGGAAATTCCATGTATCCTCAGACGTTTGAGTTTCCTCTATCATAATCCTGATCATCTTTCCGCAATGAGGAGAAAATGCCGATCCCTTGCCTTTCCCGGAGCTGCACAGATGATAGCGGATAAGGTCATGAAGCCCCTGCACGGCAATTTACCTGATTATGCGCTGAAAAAGAAGACCGGATTGAAAATGGAAGGAACAGGTGCGATAAGATGAAGTTCAGATCTGTTTTTATCTCTGATACACATCTTGGTACCAGATGGTGCAAGGCGAAATTTCTCTCTTCCTTTCTATCCTCCATACAGTGTGAACAACTATACCTCGTGGGAGATATTATCGATGGATGGAAGATCAGAAAAAAAGGGAAATGGCCTCAATCTCACAATAAAATAATCAGAAAACTACTCAAGATGTCAAAAAAAACAGATATTAAGTATAT
>Ga0209942_1000199_pt1 | contig 37278 bp, 32 predicted proteins | sample SalPonR1_A_D2_MG_FD_185695 | JGI IMG/M metagenome (GOLD analysis project Ga0209942, IMG submission 185695) | Salt pond soil microbial communities from South San Francisco under conditions of wetland restoration - Salt Pond MetaG R1_A_D2_MG... ...
AATGGGCAATAAGGAATCCTCTTCTTTTCAGAATAACCGTCAACAATGTAAGAAGCGCAAATACAAAGCTTGATGATATTATTTATTCGAAACTGAATGAAAAAATAGGACTGACCGACGGAAGCACATTGATTTCGGACAAGGAATATGTTTACGCAATGACCAATCAGATCATGATAAACACAAATGAAGAGGTAGAAAATTTCGGGATGGAAGTAGTTGATGTTAGAATTGCAAAGACGGAGCTTCCGGAAAGCAACTACGAGAACATATTTAATCGAATGCGTACGGAAAGGCAGAAGATTGCCAACAAGTTCAGGGCTGAAGGCCAGGAGCAGTACAAAATAAAAACGGCGCAGGCTTCAAAAGAAGTAACTATTCTCAAAGCCGAAGCATACGAAAAGGCTCAAGCCATAAAAGGCGAGGGAGACGCATTGGCTCTTGAGACATATGCCAACGCATACAACAAGGATCCCGAGTTTTACGCTTTCTACAGGACTCTCGAGAGCTACAAGATAACACTCGGAGACAAGACCAAGATTGTAATCGGCGCTGACTCCGATTTTGCAAAGTATTTGTACGGAACAGAGTAGGAAAGTAGAAAGTGGAAAGTAGAAAGTAGAAAGTAGAAAGTAGAAAGTAGAAAGTAGAAAGTGGAAAGTGGAAAGCAAAGCAAAAGACAAAAAGCAGAACAGGTATCAGATGACAGGTGTTGGATATCAGAAAAAGCAAAAGGAACAGCAAGGGATTTTTATCCCGGCTGTTCCTTTTTCATTTGCATTATTTTTCGATTTTTTCCTGAAATCTGACATCTTTTCTTTCCACTTGCCACTGTACTTTCTGCCCACTGCCCACTGCCTGCTGCAAGCTGTTTCTGATTATTTTTCGATTTTTTCCCTAAAAGCCTTGTTTTTGAGAAGGGCTTTCATTAGCGGCACGCCCAAAATGGTAACGACTACGAATTCTCCGGCAGCCACTTGAAGCATTGTGAGTGCAAGCGGAAGGCTGTACACGAAATGCAGCTCTGCACCTATTATTATTCCGTTGAAAATAGTCGGGTATAGAGAAGCAATCCATATGTTTTTTGAAATGATCATGTAGCGGATGCTCATTATTGTGGCGATGGTTCCGAAAATTACATCAATCATGCCAAGCGGACTGAACAGGTTGGCTATGAATGTGCCCAGGACCAGTCCGGGTGCGAATGCCGGATTGACAAAGGCCAGAAGAACCAGTATTTCGGAAAGTCGGAATTGCAAAGCCATGTAGCTGATAGGCGCCAAGCCGACGGTAAGCGCCGCGTAGATGGCTGCAATGATTGCTGTTCTTGCGATGAAACGAGCGTTGAAACGATTTTGCATAAAAAAAACCTCCCAATATTTTAAATATCAGCAAGCCCTTAAAAGCCGCCTTTCCGGTAGAAAGGCAGCGACATAGTCAATTAAGCGGTGTTCACTTCATTGTATGCCGTAGTTTTGTTTATAGACAGGAGGCTTGCGAACTGTCTTCCAACATACTTTAGCACAGCGGCCCGTCTTTTACAAGCCTGTTCTTGCGGCTTGTACGCGAACAAAAGAAAAGCGAACGATAAATGTATTTAAAATAAAAAATGTTCAGTAATAGTTAAAAAAACGTTGCAATTGATAATTGGGCTATGTATAATGGTTGTTAAATATTCAGAAAATTACAAACCGTATTCAAAAAAACATAAGAACACTTATGTGTCTTCAGATTTGTTGAATATGCAGAAAATGAAAGGATGGAATATAAATGAATCATAATTTGCCTATTAAACAGGGCTTGTACAAGCCCTCTATGGAAAAGGACAATTGCGGTGTCGGCGCGGTCGCTTTGCTAAAGGGGAAAAGCAAGCACGAAGCGGTAATTAATGCACTCGACATATTGAAAAATTTGAGCCACAGGGGATCATTGGGGCTGGACGAAGCATCGGGCGACGGAAGCGGAATAATGACGGATTTGCCTTATGATTTCCATAAGGCGGTATTTGAGCAAAACGGTCTTGAGTTGCCTGAAGACGGCAAATATGCTGTCGGCATGTTGTTTTTGCCCAGGGATCCGTCATCGCGCCTTTTTTGCGAAGGGGCATTTGAGAGGGTTGCGAGAGAAGAGGGTTTTGAAGTTTTGTTGTGGAGGGACGTTCCGCAAAAGCGAACGGTATGCGGAAAGCTTGCGGCGGCGACAAGGCCGGATATCGTTCAGGTTTTCATAAAGCCTGCGGCGGATGATGTCTGTGAAAATACTCTGCTTATAATACGAAAAAGGATGCAGGCCTTCATTTCAGGATCGGAAGTTCCATATACGGAAAAATTCTATATATGCAGTCTTTCATTCAAGACAATCGTCTACAAGGGGCTCGTTCCGGGGAGGCTTCTGGGAGAATTCTACACCGATCTGGAAGACAAAGACTATAAGACAAGAGTAGCAATAGTCCACGAACGCTACAGCACGAATACATTCCCTTCCTGGGAGCTTGCTCAGCCGTTTCGCCTGGTCGCACATAATGGCGAGATAAACACCGTAAGCGGAAATGTCAATTGGATGAAGGCGAGAGAAGGAGTGATGACATCAAAGGTCCTAGGCGGCAGGCTTGAAGACGTTTTGCCTGTAATCGAACCGGGAGGGAGCGATTCGGCGTGTTTTGACAATGCCTTGGAATTTTTTATTGCTAACGGACACGGACCGGCGAAAGCCCTTTCTATGATGATTCCGAGGGCTTGGGACGGAAATCCGGAATTGGGCGAATCAGAAAAATCTTTTTACGCCTATTTCGGAAGATTCATGGAGCCCTGGGACGGACCGGCGTCTATAGTCAGCTATGACGGCAGGCATCTATGCGCGGTCAGAGACAAGAATGGACTAAGGCCGCTCAGATACGACATTGACAAAGACGGAATGCTTGTAATGGCTTCGGAATCTGGAGTGGTGGAAGGCAGAGTTGACCTCAAGGAAAAAGGCGGCCTTTCACCCGGCGATGTAATTTGCTTTGATTTGCAAAGCGGCAATTTTTCTGACGGAAAGGCGACACTAAAAAGGCTTTCGGCTGAACACGATTACGGCAAATGGATAAATGACAACAGGCTTGAATTGAAAAACCTCAGAAGCCCATGCAATGAAATGCCTCTTTCCGAATCCGATAAGGAAAGGAAGCTGGTTCTGTGCGGATACAAGGCTGTTGAATTGTCGGAAGGGCTTCCGGCAATGGCCGATTCGGGGAAGGAAGCCATCGTTTCCATGGGGCTTGACAGGGCTCTTCCCGCATTGTCGGCTGAAAACCACCTAATTTTCGATTATTTCAAGCACCGCTTCGCACAAGTCACCAATCCGCCCATGGATCCCATAAGGGAGAAAATGTATACATCACTTAAGCAAATAATCGGATTTCCCGGGAAACGTGCCGACAAGATCGAAGTCAACCGTGAAATGCCCTTCGTTGAACTTGAGATTCCCGTGCTCGACAATGAAGAAATGTCGGGACTAAAGCAGCTGGACAACGAAAACTTCAGGGCGGTGACTGTGCCGATGCTGTTTCCTGCCGACGGGGCGGACAACAGATTGGAGAAAGCCTTGGAAGAGCTGCTGCAGAGTTGTGAAAGCTGTGTTGACAAGGGCTACAATTTGCTTGTCTTGAGCGACCGGCGGGTTGACCCTCTGTATGCGCCGATCCCGTCCCTTTTGGCGCTTGGCGCGCTTCACAATCACCTGGTTGAAACGAAAAAGAGGACCAAGGTGGAAATAATCGTCGAAACGGCAGAGGTTAGGGACGTGTCGCAAACGGCTCTTCTGTTGGGATACGGAGCAAAGGCGGTAAATCCCTGGTTCGCAATCGAACTCGTGAAGCAAAGGGCGGAAAAAAGCCGCAAATCGGACAAGGAAGCCATAGGCAATTTCAAGAAAGCCATGGCTTCCGGAATACTCAAAATAATCGCCAAGATGGGAATAACGACGCTTCAGGCATACCAAGGAGCAAAGCTTTTTGAAACGGTAGGGCTGTCTGAAGAATTCGTTTCCAGATATTTTGATGGGACTCCGGGGTGCCTGGGAGGAATCGACACTGGCATATTGCAGATGGAAACCCTAAAGAGGCATTCCGATGCCTACGGACGAAAGAAGGATGTGGATGAAAAAGCGGCGGAGCCTATAAAACCTGCACTCTACAGCGGCAGGAACGTAAAAAGGCTTGGCAAGGCCGCCGCCACAGGCGATTACGCATTGTACAAGAGCATGTCTGAAGGAATGGACGATAAAACATGGTCCATAAGGAGCCTTTTGGAAATAGCAGGGGACGAAAGCCGCGACTCAGACTGCTTAGAGACCAAAGAATCGGTCCTTAAGCGTTTCAGCGCAAGCGCAATGTCATACGGCGCCATAAGCCCGGAAGCCCATGTCGCCATATCGGGAGCAATGAACCGTTTGGGGGCAATAAGCAATTCGGGCGAGGGCGGAGAAAAGGACGATACGAGAAAAAAATCCGAAAAGAGCGGAAGCAGGCAAATAGCATCGGGCAGGTTCGGGGTTGATGTTGCCTATCTGGCGGATTGCAGAGAGATAGAAATAAAAGTGGCTCAAGGCGCAAAGCCGGGCGAGGGTGGGCATCTGCCTCCTGAGAAGGTTACGGATGAAATAGCGAGGGTGCGGAATGCAAGTCCGGGCATATCTCTTATTTCGCCGCCTCCCCACCACGACATTTATTCAATAGAGGATCTGGCTCAGCTGATCCACGACCTCAGGCAGGTAAACCCTTCTGCCGATATAGGCGTAAAGCTTGTAGCATCCGCCGGAATCGGCACAGTCGCAGCTGGAGTTGCAAAGGCCGGAGCCGACAGGATACTGATAAGCGGAGGCAACGGAGGAACAGGCGCCGCGCCGCTTTCATCAACAAGGTCTGCAGGAATACCGTGGGAAGTGGGCCTGTCCGAGGTTCACCAGACGCTTCTCTTAAACGACCTCAGGCATTGCGTCGAGCTGAGGGTCGACGGAAAGCTCCTTACGGGCAGGGATGTCGTAAAGGCAGCCATGCTGGGGGCTGAATCGTATGGCTTCGCCACGGCTCTTTTGATTGCCATGGGCTGTATAATGTGCCGGAAATGCCAGGCCAACGTATGTCCTGCAGGAATAGCGACTCAGGACGAAGAACTCAGGAAGCGCTTCAAAGGCTCTTCGGGCCATGTTGAAAGGTATATGGAATTTGTCGCAAGAGAAACAATAGAGATACTTGAAGAAAACGGTTTCGCAAGCCTGGATGAAATCATCGGGCGGAGCGACTTGCTTAGGAAGAAGGATAATCTCAACCTCAAGGCTGCAAAGCTACGGCTTGATTCTGTGCTTTACAGGCCAGAACTGCCTTCAAGAATATCAAGAAAATTCAAGCCGACTCAAAAGGAATCGGCGGCCTCTGCGATTGATGTTGCAGTTGCGGATGGAATAATGGATTCGTTGGCCGAAGGCAAACATCATGAATCGGAGCATAAAATAACTAATCGCGACAGGGGAATAGGTGCCTATTTGAGCGGCTGCATAGCAAGAAAAGGATTTGCCGGAAAACTTAAATACGATACGGTTGAACTTAGGCTTTCCGGTTCGGCCGGACAGAGCCTTGGGGCTTTTCTTGCAAAGGGAGTTTCCATAAGGCTCTCAGGAGACGCCAACGATTATGTGGGCAAGTCGCTCAGCGGAGGCAAGATTGTAATCGTTCCCGACGCTGAAATGCAGAGCGGAATAAAAGACAACATGATAGCCGGCAATACAGTTCTTTACGGAGCGTCATCAGGCATCTTCTATGGCGCGGGAGTGGTCGGAGACCGCTTTGCAATCAGAAACAGCGGCGCCCTTGCCGTTTGCGAGGGGATTGGAAACAACGGGTGCGAATACATGACAGGCGGAACGGTTGTAGTGTTGGGAAAACGAGGGATGAATTTTGCTTCGGGCATGACAGGAGGCAAAGCCTATGTACTGAATGAAAAAGCGCAGTCTCCGGCCGGAAAAAGCGAAAAAGCTATAGGAAGGGAATTGGATGATGCGGCTTCAGACGAACTGCTTAAGATATTGAAAGAGTATGAAGAGGAGACAAAAAGCGAAAAAGCCAAGAAGATAATCGCATCTTGGCCGGCTTCAGCTAAAAAATTCAGGCTTGTGGAATGATTCAGATTTGCTCCGCAAACTCTATTCTCTCTCCGTTTGGCCCCTTGAAAAAAACGATTCTGGATTCCCCGACAGTTACGGGATCACCCAAAAGGCGAATGCCTTTTTCCTTAAGAAGGCGGATTTCGCAGTCGAGGTTTTTAACATCGAATGCAATGTGGCTGACGGGGCCGCCGGGCAACTCGATGTTTCCCTCTTTATATACGAGCTCTATCGTTGTCCCTCCGGCGTCCATGAATACAAGCCGCATGCCCGGATGGCTCCTGTCCTCAATTGTTTTGCAATGAAGGACGTCTTTGTAAAAAGTTATCGACTCTTCAATGTCTACTGCGCTTATCCCTATGTGTCCGAATTTGTGCACTTTATGCCTCCTTTATTGTTGTGACAATAGGGTAACACAAAAACGGACGATTTGACAGACCCCGCACCCAATAAAAAGGATGCGGGGTCTTTATGCATCGCCTCGAAAGGTATATAATAATATAATAACGTCAAAGTTTTAACGGGAAGCGGGGAGATAGGCACATGAAACCTCAATGGGTAGATTATGTTAAAAGAGTCGAAGCTATTTCAAGAATAGGTTTGACAAATTGCAGAAATCCATATGACATCGAGCGCTACGAGGAACTCCGAAGTCTTAGCATCCGCTTCATGGAGGCTTATACAGGCGAGGAGCTGGAAAGGATAGAGGAATTGTTTGCATCCGATCCGGGTTATAAAACGCCAAAGGTCGAGGTTCGGGGAGTGGTTTTCAAGGAAGGGAAAATCCTCATGGTGAGGGAATTGGCAGACAACAAGTGGTCGCTTCCCGGAGGCTACTGCGAAGTGGGTTATTCAATATCGGAAAATGTCGTAAGGGAAATAGGCGAAGAGTCGGGATTAATGGTTGAACCGGTCAAACTAATCGCGGTTCTTGACAGAAGAAAACATGCGCACCCGCCGTCTCCATATCATGTATACAAGGTTTTCATTCAGTGCGAAATAACTGGAGGAAGGCCCATGAGGGGGCTTGAAACCGACGGAGTAGGGTTTTTCGGAATTGATGAACTGCCCGAGCTTTCAGAAAACAGAATCTTGAAGGAACAGATTGAGAAAATTTTTGATTTCTTGGGCAACACCGAAAAAGCGCCTTTGTTTGACTAGACATAATCGCAACATTGGTTTATCCTAGATAGCAAATGATATATAATGCACATGTACGGAAAATATGTAACAAGTCAAAAAGGGGGGGTTGAAAAGTGCCCGTAAAAATGAAAATATATTCGGATTACATGTGCCCGTTTTGTTATTTGGCTTATGCATATGTTAAAGAACTCGAGAAAACATGGGATTTGGACATTGAATGGATAAGTTTCGAGCTGCATCCGGAGACTCCTGCCGAGGGGATTCTTCTAAAGGATAGATTCGGGAAAGAGAAGACAAAGCGCATGGTCGAAGGCCTGAGAGAAAAAGGGCATCCATACGGTCTTGAATTCGGGAATTTGTATTTTATGCCAAACAGCCGTTTGGTGCTTGAAGCATCGGAATATGCAAGAGAATCCGGAAAATTTGAAGACTTCCACCAAAAAGTGTTTTATGAGCATTTCACAAATCTTGTGGACATAGGCAAAAAAGACGTGATAATGAAATTGGCCCATGATTGCGGAATGGATGAAAAAGAACTGGAATCAAAGCTTGACGAAAAATACTACACAGGAAGAATCGAGACCATACACAAGGCCGCTAAGGACTCGGGTGTCGGAAAAACCCCGTATTTTGTCGTTGAAAACCGGTTTTCTATTGAAAGACCGGGTTCGATAGATGATATAATAGACGTGTTGAAGAAAACTGGAAAGGAGTGTGGGCAGCATGGATGAAAAAAAGATGAGGCTTCTTTTAGATGACAACACCGTCATGGAATGCGATGTGATAGGCAAATTCGAAGTCGAGGAAAAAGTGTACATAGCTCTTCTTCCCGAGGGTAATGAAGATGTGCTGTTGTACAGATTCTTTGAAAAAAATGGAGAAATTGAGCTCGACAGGATTGAAGAGGACGAGGAATATTACAATGTGGCGGAAGTATACTACGACCTTTTCGGGCCTGTGGAAACTGATGAAGAGGTAGAAATGGAATTGATTGAAGAAGAATAGAATGACTATTTGTCAAGAGAAAGGATGGTACTAATTTATGAGCAATTGTAGCGGATGCAGTTCTTGCAGCACCTGCGGAGGCGGAACATGCGAACCGGAAATAACAAAAGTGCTAAAGCTCAACATGGTTTTTGACGAAGAAACGGATTCTGAAAAGTGCGATGCGATGGACGGGGCTGTCAATGAAGCCCTTGACAACATGCGCGATTTTCTCAATGAAAATAGAATCAAGATACAATACAATTCGGTCAAGCTTATCAACAGGGAACAGGCGGATTTGCTTGGATTTGAGAATTTGCCCACGATTCTTATAAACGGCACTGACATACAACCGGATTATAAGGAAAACACATGTAAATGCCATCCCGACCAAGTCATAAAGGGTTGGATATACATGGGCATGGAAATGGACACACCGCCAAAAGAACTTATCACTGACGCATTGATAGAAGCCATATATGGAAAACCGGAAAAGAAAGAATTGGAAGTTTGTGATTGCAGCGAAGAATGCAGCTGATTGAGGGAGGAATAAATGAAATTCATCATAGAGGACAAACTGTTTGACGCCCTGCCGGACTTGTACTTTGGTCTTGTTGTTGCAAAAGGGATAGACAATTCTACGCTTGAGGATGGCTTGCTTGCCGATTTTGTTGCCGCCCAGAAGAAGGCGGAAGAGCGTTTTGCAAAGGCCGACCTTAAAAAGGATCCCAGCATAACGCCTTACAGGGAGGCATTTAAGACTCTTGGGATAAACCCGAATAAATTCAGGTGTTCCATAGAGGCTCTGATAAAAAGGATAGCAAAAGGCGGAAGAATACCTACCATAAATACAATGGTGGATCTTGTAAACACAATAAGCATTGGCAATGTGCTTCCAATGGGCTGCCATGACATAGACGCATTCGACAGCGACATATGGGTTCGCTATGCCAGGGAAGGCGATATCTTCGTTCCTTTTGGAAGCGAGGAGGAAGAATCCCCCGATGCAGGAGAAGTCGTTTACGCAAGCGGAAACAGAATAAAAACGCGCAGGTGGATCTGGAGGCAAAGCGAAATTGGAAAAGCTGTAGAGGGGACAAAAAACTTCTTCATGCCGATTGACGGTTTCAAGTCTAAAAACGGAGAAGCCGTTGAAAGAGCCGCTAATGAGCTTGCTGAAATAATTGGCGATACATTCGGAGTCAAGGCAAAAGTCGCTTTTCTTGACAGGGAAAACCCCAGCGTCGAGATATAAAAAGTGGAAAGTGGAAAGGAAAAACAGCCGGCAGCATGCAGTTTGCAGTAGACAGTAAAAGAATGAATGAAAAGGGAAAAGACAAAGAACTGATAAAAAATATCAGATATCAGAAAAAACAAAAGACAGAAGAACAATCGTTTAAAACTTAAAAATACAGGCTTAAAGCCCCGATTCCTAATTGGAACCGGGGATTTCGTGTTAGTTTGCGTAGTGTTTGATTAATGAATTGGTTATAGTTTTTTATTTTAAAACTATTGCGATAGAGAATATTGCCGCATTCTTAAAACCATATATATCCATTTGTGTATTTGACAAGGCGTGAAATCATTCTGTAGAAACACGGCAGTAAAGTTTTCTTTCATAAAAGCGCATCGAGCAATGGTTGCATGAATAAGGTCGCTTTCTATGCGGGAAAATGTATTCACGCCGAGTATTGGTGTTTTATCAAAGGCTAAATCATTTAATTCTATCCAGTATTTATTTGATTTTGACTGTGCGGACAATTGTGTGTTTTGCACTTCAATTAGAAGCGTATGTGGATTTAATGGTTATTAGAATCAAATTTGCATTATTGGCAACTTTAAATACAAGTAGTTCTTTTCATAATATTAATTGAGCATAATTGACTATCATATAATATTTTGTTGTGGTGACTTGATTGTGAAAGATTTTTAGCTTTTACTCAATATCTTTTTAATAAAAAATCTGGGATAAGTTTTATTATCCTCAATATTTATTATAGAATCTCATAAAACTTGATGTGACAAATAACAGCCAAGAAAAAAAGACCTGTTTTTGCTGAGAGTAAGGAAGATATGTTTCTGTGCAGAAAATTTGAAAATAGAGAAATTTAGTCGGAAAAAATTATAGACTCAGGATGACACGGGAGTTTTTTCTGTTTATACCATCGGATTTGCCAGTTCTTTTGGGCAAATTGTGATAGAATCGAGATAATATGTGTATGGTGTGTTTTCAAATTCTAAACGTTCAACAACGTTAAAGGGGGTTGCCGGAATTGGAAGAAAAAAACATGCAGTTTTTCAATTGGGGCAAAATCGAATGGATATATGAAGCGGATTCCATAGATTCTCGGAATTTGATGAGTATTGGAATAGTAACAATTGATCCAGGAAAGAGACAGAATAAGCATATACATTATGGCGATGAGCAGCTTTTATATGTGATTTCGGGTAAGGGAAGACAGCAGGTGGACGAGGAAATAGACATAATAAGAGCTGGATCGATACATCATATCGAGGCGGGATCAATACATGAAACCATGAATATGGATAAAGAACCGATTGTTGAATTGATAATATCGATTCCGGTTGCATTCAAGGAAAATTTGCCCATATATACTTTTGGGGAAGCTAATCGTGATTCTGGAAAATTTACTCAGGAAGGTTATATGTATGAACTAATTGGAGATGAAATAAAGGGATTGTATGATTTGGCAATGGAGTCCCTCAAGCTCCCAATAGCTATTTTTGATATGAATGAAAAAATGTTGATTGAAGGTGAAGATTATCCGGAACTGTGTAAGAAAGCTTGTTTTGTGAATAAGAACAACGGAGATTGCCCAATGTACCAAATACATGACGAATATGCACCTCCGATATACAATGATTCCACTGCATATGTATGTCCTTTCGGCTTGACCGTTTTCAATGTGCCGATAGTTGCAAATGGAACGGTGATAGGATGGATAAAGGGTGGACATATAAGGACCTTCAGAAATGAATTTTCTTCTGTCAAAAGAAGTGCTTCCCAGAGCAAACATAACAAGGAACTGTTTGAGGATATGTCGGTCTTGCCCAAAAGCAGAGTGAGCGCCATTCTCAGAATAATGAAGGAGATGGAGCAAAGTTTCGCTAAATATACAGTGTTGAAAAAAACAGAAACCGAATTAAGCATTAAGGAAGAAAGGATAAAGAAAATTGCAGAAAGTGAAAGTATACTCGAGGAATCATTAAAGATGGTTCGCGATGAGATGCTTGACATAACAATAAACAACCATTTTCTCTTTAATACGCTAAATGCTATTGCAAGCATGGCTGTGCAGGAGAATTCGATTAAAACATACGATGCCGTTATCGATTTGTCAAAAATGTTCAGATACAGCCTTAAAAACAAAAGCAATAAAATATTGCTGAAGGACGAAATAGAATATTTGAGGAACTATATTTCTCTTCAAAAAATCAGGTATGGAGAAAATCTGGAAGTTGTATTTGATGTGCCCGAGAAACTCGAGAAGGAATGGATTCCTTTCAATTGTTTGCAGCCGATTGTTGAGAATTGTTTCAAGCATGCTTTTAAGGATAGTAAAGGCAGAATCAGAATATGGATACATGCGGCATCTTATAAAAATGGAATTTGTATTAGGATTGAAGATGACGGAAGGGGGATGAATAGTCACGAATTGGAGAAGCTTATAGAAAGAATTTTGGAAAGCAAAGGAAGAAGCAGCGGACTAATGATGATAACTTCAAAATTGAAGTCATTCTATGGAGACTCCTTTAGTTTTGAAATCGACAGTCGGCTTGAAGGCGGAACGAAAGTAACTTTGTCGCTTTTGAAAGCAGTAAGATGTATAGACTGATTGAGAAAAACGAAAAGTGGTGATTTTATGAAACGAGCTGTAATTGCCGATGATGAAAAATTGGCGAGGGATCTAATAACATTATTAATTGAACAATCCAGATTGCCGATTGATATAGTGGGATATGCTGTTTCGGGTGATGGAGTCTTGGCTATAATAGAGAAGCTCAAGCCCGACATTGTCTATCTCGACATTAAAATGCCCGTTTACAACGGCATTGAGGTTATGAAAAGGGTGAAAAAAATGTATAAAGGTTCTGTCGATTTCATTGTCATTACGGCATATAGTCAATTTGAATATGCACAAGCATCCCTTAGACTCGGCGCTAAAGACATTTTACTTAAGCCAATCGACACGAAGCAGTTTTTGGCAACCATGCAGAGAGTTGTAGGTTACAGATATACTGACAATCAAATTTTCAACGAGATACTTGAGTACATAAGTTGCAATTATAGAGATAATATGGAATTGAGTGAATGCGCAAGATTGCATTTTACAACTTCAAATCAAATATCAAAGATGTTTAAAAGATACTTTAATACAAATTTTTCTACATATGTAAACGATCTGAGAATCAATAAGGCAAAGGAGCTTTTAAAGGAAACAGATATGACAATACAAGAAATATCTGATGAGGTTGGTTACAACAATTTGAATTATTTCTACAGGAAATTCAAGACAAGCAATGGAGTAACACCAAGTATATTCAGAAAAAACAGCGACTGAATGTTGCTGTTTTTTTATTTCACCCCAAAAGCGGTTTTGTGCAATAAATAGGGTATATAGTTGATTTTATATATTCAGAAAATAAACAATAATTAAACAAGGGAAAACGAAGATACAAGTCCCGACAAGGAAATTGTAGGTGTGATTATTAAAACTACCAAGATAGTTATGATGAAGCTGTTAGTCCTACAAGGAAGTTTTTGAAAAATGCTTGGCATAAAAAGTGGTTCAATCAAAAAAAACAGCGAGATCTACGGATAACGCATAGAATTTGATAAATATTCGCTAGTGGAATTTGTGAAATTCAAATTTTTCAAAATGACGAGAATGGGTGGAAGGTGGTGATGCGAATAGCAAATATCAACGTGAATGACTAGATTCTCCGTAAATATTCAATTCATAGAAATGAAAACTACACGTGGAATTTAGGTTATAAAAGAAGTAAGAAGCGAGGAATTATAGGCAGCAATGCTGCTAAGACAGAGTTGCGGAAAGCGTATTAATAAAAGAGACGTTCTTATCTTAAATCGAAATACATATTAAAAGGAGACTATTTATATGATGAATGTTGTAAATTGGCTAAACGGAATTATATGGTCTAATGCTTTGGTAATTGCATTTTTTGCAGTAGGAATATGGTTTACTATTCGTTTGGGATTTCCTCAGTTGCGTCACTTTAAGAGAATGTGGAAGATTGTTTTAAAAAAGCAATCCCAAAACGATAATAAAAAAGGTTTTTCAGCCCTTCAATCTTTAGCACTAACAGTTGGTGGCCGTGTAGGGGTTGGAAATATTGCGGGAATTGCTGTGGCAATATTGTATGGAGGACCAGGTGCAATCTTTTGGATGGGATTGTTGGCTATGTTTGGTCAAGCAACAGCTTTTATGGAAGCCTCATTAGGTTCAGCTTATAAAGTTGAAGTTGAAGGCCAATTACGAGGAGGTCCTTCAGACTATATTGAAAAAGGATTAGGGCAAAAATGGTATGCAATATTGTTTGCAATATCAACAGTGGTAGGCCTTGGCATATGTGTTCCAGGGTTACAAACTTACAATACCGTAGAAGCAATGAATAATGCTTTTGGAGCAAACAAATATATTGTTGGTGCAATTATTTGTGCCTTATTGCTGTATATTATTTTAGGGGGATTAAAACGTATTGGCAGCGCAATGCAATCACTTAGCATTTTTATGACTTCGGGATATCTGTTATTTAGTGTCATCATTATCGCTTTTAATATTACTGCAATTCCAAATGTTATAATCCTTATTTTTACAAGTGCATTCGGAGCAAATGCGGCTTTTGGAGGAGTAATTGGTTCCGCTATTACCTGGGGCGTGAAACGGGGGATTTATTCAAATGAAGCCGGTATGGGTTCGGGAGCTATAGCCGCCGGGTCTGCGGATACAATTCATCCTGCTGAACAAGGTTTGGTTCAATCGTTATCTGTATTTATTGATACATTAATTGTTTGTATGATAACAGCAAGCTTAATATTAGTTACAGATTCTTATAATGTTATTAATGAAAAAACCGGGGAATTTATAGTTGAAAACGTGCCGGGTGTTGAAGGTGGAGTTGGTTATGTACAAGCTGCAATTGATAGTATTTTACCCGGTATAGGCGGGGGATTTGTAGCAATTTCTATTTTCGTTTTCGCATTCACTTCAATAGTAGCATTCTACTATTATTCTGAAAGCGCTTTGGTTTATATTCTTCCGAAAGATAATTCTAAAATGATGAAAGTCTATATAGGTATATATAGAATTGTATTTGTAGCAGCCACTTATATTGGAGTTGCTGATGCAGGTGCATCATTATGGAATTTGGCTGACCTAGGTATTGGATTAATGGCGTGGCTTAACCTAATTGCAATCTTCCTTCTTTCAAAACATGGTGTTAGTATTTTGAAAGATTATGAAAATCAGTTGAAAACAGGCGGGGAAATTACATTTGATCCTGAAAAAATCGGATTGCCAAATGCTGATAAAATGTGGAAAAAAGTGGTCTAAGAATAGAGAGATTTCTATATTACTATTAACTAAACAACCTGCGAACAGACAGACTAATTCATATTAATTAGTCTGTCTGCTTTGTAGGTATATATTACGATGCGGTATCCGTTTCGATTTTACATAAAGATAGAAGATATTTAATAGTACAATTTGATACAAAAAATGAAATGAGTTTTATCTTATTAATGGTATTTGTTACATATATACTGAAAGGATGATGATGATATGATTGATGCGTTTAAGTTGAAAAGTAGAGGGATGGATATGGCCTGCATAATGGAGTATAAAAACATTGAAAGTAAAGGTAAAAATATACTTTTATTTAATCATGGGTTTGTCGGTCATAAAATAACGCCACATAGAATGATTGTTAATTTATCCCATGAGTTGGTGGAAGAATATGATTTGACAGTTGTAAGATTTGATTTCATAGGTTCAGGAGATAGTGATGGGGATTACCGCAATATGACAATCATGGGGGAAGTCGATGACAGTCTCAATGTTGTTGAATATTTAAGAAACAATCATAAGATAGATAAACTTATGATTTTAGGATATAGCATGGGAGGATGCATTGCATCTTTAACAGCTTCGAAAGCAAACCCGGATGCACTTTTATTATGGTCAGCTGTATCTAGTCCATATAAAAATTTCAAATATCTATTGGGAGAGAAATTATTTGAAGAGGGAGAATCGGGCAGTGATGTCGACTTTTTAGGGGACATGGTCAGCTCCAATTTCTTCACTGAATTAAAGCAAATTAATCCTATAAAAGAACTCAAGAATTTTAAAAACTCAATTTATATTATACATGGAGACAAAGACGAAGATGTGTTGCCTGAAAATGCCTTAGTCTATTTAAATGCGACTGGAGACACCAAACAATATTATGTCAAGAATGCCGGACATACATATGACAGCAGGGAATTTCAGCGAGATTTATTTGACAAGACTAAAGAATATATAAAAGAAATAATCAAAGGCGAGTAAGTGGAATTTTTTCTTGATTATTACATAAAACTACTTTTGTGCAATAAAAGGGATATATAGTTAATTTTCTATATTCGGAAAGTAAGCAATAATGAAGATAGTGAAAGAATATACGAGGAGGAGACAAAATGCTTAAAACAGTTAAGGAAAAGGACATAGAACTCTATAATATAGTACAAGAGGAATACAATCGACAAAACACTGGAATTGAAATGATTGCTTCCGAAAGTTTTGTACCTGCTCAAGTCATGGAGCTTCAGGGAAGCATACTCACAAATAAGACTATGGAGGGGTTTCCCGGGAAAAGATATCACGCTGGGCACCAGTCAATCGACAAGATGGAGACATTGGGAATCGAAAGAGCTAAAAAACTTTTTGGTGCTGAGCATGCCAATATACAGCCGCACTCGGGTTCTCAAGCAAACCAATGTGTATATGCTTCGATAATCAAACCCGGGGATACAATAATGGGAATGAGACTAGACCAGGGCGGTCATCTTACACATGGAGCGAAAGTAAATCTGTCGGGCAAGATGTACAATGCTGTTTCCTATGGATTGGACAAGGAAACGGAAACGATTGACTATGAAGAAATGGAAAAAATTGCAAAAGACCATATGCCGAAAGTGATTATTGCGGGCGCTAGCTCGTATCCGAGGGAAATCGATTACGAAACAATATCCAAAATCGCAAAATCAGTGGGAGCGTATTTCCTTGTAGACATGGCGCATATCGCGGGACTCGTTGCAGCTGATATACTTCCTTCTCCAGTTCCTTATGCGGATTTTGTTACATCTACTTCTACAAAGACATTGGCTGGAGCAAGGGGCGGATTCATACTTTGCAAAGAGGAATATGCAAAAAAAATTGATAAAGCGGTTTTCCCGGTAGTACAGGGTTCGGCGCATCTTCACATAATGGGTGCCAAGACATTTACATTCAAAAATGCGATGACTGAGGAGTACAGAGAATGCATGAGGCAGGTTGTCAAGAATGCGAAAGCTTTGGGAGAAGCATTGAAAGAAAAAGGCTTCAGACTAGTTTCTGGAGGAACTGACAACCATCTATTGCTTGTTGACCTGCGTTCAAAGGGGCTGACTGGAGCGCAATTGGACCAAGCGCTTGCAAGCGTAGGGATAACAGTAAACAAGAATATGATTCCGTACGATCCTGAAAAGCCTATGGTTACAAGCGGAGTCAGAATCGGAGCTACAGCGATGACAATCAAGGGAATGAAGGAAAAAGAAATGATTGAGATTGCTGATATGATTAATACTGTTGCCGAAAACATGGATAATGAGGAAGTAATGAAAGAGGTAAAAAGAAAATCTACAGAGCTTGCATTGAAATTCCCGATGTACGAAGGCTATTTCGAATAAGAATAATGCAGTGATGATAGTCACTTTTATTAATGGTTATCTGCTCGTGAAAGTTTTATTGTTATATGACATAAAAACATATTTGTTAAACCTTGGGAATTTTGCATGGAGCAGTAACCGACAAGGAACATCGATAAATTTATGATATCCGAATTCTAACACATCATTCGGATATTGATATGAATATGGCTGTAATGCAGCCGATATAGGTTCAAGCCATGTCTTTGCAATTTGGGGACATGGCTTGAACAGCAATGCACAAGAAAATCAAGACATATATGTTAATATATGATAAATATATTCGGAATTTTAAAAATAAAAACGGAGGGAAAAACATGTCATACAAAAGCGATATAGAAATAGCGCAAGAGGCAACAATGCAGGACATAAGAGAAATAGCAAAGAAAGTGGGACTTTCGGAAGACAACATAGACCTTTACGGAAAGTATAAGGCGAAGGTAGACTACAACGTACTGAAAGAAACAAAAGGCAAAAACGCCAAGATGATTCTGGTAACAGCAATAAACCCCACGCCGGCAGGCGAAGGAAAGACTACCACAACAATAGGAGTGGCCGACGCGCTCACGAGACTCGGAAAAAACACAATGGTAGCCCTGAGAGAACCCTCGCTCGGACCGGTATTTGGAGTAAAGGGAGGAGCGGCAGGCGGAGGATACGCCCAGGTAGTTCCCATGGAAGACATCAACCTTCACTTCACAGGAGACCTCCACGCAATAGGAGCTGCAAACAACCTTCTGGCGGCAATGCTCGATAACCACATCCACCAGGGCAACCTTCTCGACATAGACACAAGAAGAGTAGTCTGGAGAAGAGCAGTAGACATGAACGATCGCCAGCTGCGTAAAATGACAAACGGACTCGGCGGAAAAGGAAACGGAGTACCCCGCGAAGACGGATTCGACATAACAGTAGCAAGCGAAGTAATGGCGGCCTTCTGCCTCTCAGACGACATAGTAGACCTAAAAAACAAACTAGCAAGCATAATAGTAGCATATAACAGAGCAGGAGAACCCGTAACAGCAGGGCAAATAAACGCCCAGGGAGCAATGGCAGCCCTCCTTAAAGACGCGCTCAAGCCAAACCTGGTTCAAACACTAGAAGGAACACCCGCATTCATACACGGGGGACCCTTCGCAAACATAGCCCACGGATGCAACTCAATCATGGCAACAAAAATGGCAAGACACTTCGCAGACTTCGTAGTAACAGAAGCAGGCTTCGGAGCAGACCTGGGCGCCGAGAAATTCCTGGACATCAAATGCAGAAAAGCAGGCTTTGCGCCGGACGCAGTAGTAATAGTGGCAACAGTCAGGGCCCTCAAATACAACGGAGGAGTAGCAAAAGCAGACCTTGGCCAAGAAAACCTTAAGGCCCTTGAGGCCGGACTTCCAAACCTCCTCAAGCACGTAGAAAACATAACAAACATATACAAACTTCCCGCAGTAGTTGCCATAAACAGATTCCCGCTAGACACAGAAGCAGAGCTGGCCCTAGTAGAAGAAAAATGCAAAGAACTGGGAGTAAACGTAGCGCTATCAGAAGTATGGGCAAAAGGCGGTCAAGGCGGAGAAGAACTCGCAAAAGAACTGATCAGACTAACAGACCAGCAGGGCAGCAAATTTGAATTCGCATACACCCTCGAAATGACCATAAAAGAAAAAATTGAAGCAATAGCCACAAAAATATACGGAGCAGACGGAGTGGACTATACAAGCAAGGTTTCAAAAGAAATAGCAAACCTTGAAAAACTGGGCTTTGGTAACCTCCCAATCTGCATAGCAAAAACACAATACTCCCTCACAGACGACCCCAAGAAACTTGGAAGACCCGAGGGCTTTAGAATAACAGCAAGCGACTTAAGCATTTCCGCAGGAGCAGGATTCATAGTAGTCTCCACAGGAAACATAATGAAAATGCCGGGCCTCCCAAAAGTTCCGTCCGCAGAAAAAATAGACGTAGACCAAAACGGAGTGATATCGGGACTCTTCTAAGAAAAGAAAAACAGAATGCAGGTAGCGTAAGGATAAATCCCTTGCGCCGCCTGCCAAAATAGGAGAAAAAAATGGAACTTACCCAAAAGACCTGCAAAGAATTTGCGGAAATCCTAGCATCAAAACAAGCCGTCCCCGGAGGCGGAGGAGCAGCGGCCCTTACAGGAGCGCTCGGAGTGGCCCTTGCAAGCATGGTCGCAAACTTCTCGAAAGGCAAAAAGAAATTCATAAGCGTTGAAGAAAAACACAAAGAAATACTAGAAAAGGGAGAAGAACTAAGAGAAAGACTCCTGGCACTAATAGACGAAGACGCCAAAAACTTCTATCCGCTCTCGAAAGCATACGGAATAAAAGCCATAACAGATGAAGAAAAAGAAGCCAAGCAGGAAACACTCCAAAGCGCCCTCAAAGTAGCTTGCAGCGCGCCAATAAAAATGGTAGAGGCCATATATCAATCAATACTTCTGCACGAAGAACTCTTTGACATATCCTCAAAAATAATAATAAGCGATGTCGGAGTAGGAGCGCAGTGCCTTAAAGCGGCCCTCTATGGAGCCCAACTAAACGTAATAATAAACCTGAACGCAATAAAAGACGATACATACAAAGATGAAATACAAGAGCATATAGATGAATTGGTTAATAAGGGATCGAAAAAGGCCGATGACATATACCAAAAAGTCATAGAGAAAATGAACTGCTAGACATGGCAAGGGAGAAAACAATGGGCATACTAATCAAAGGGAAACCCGTAGCGGATTCCATAACAGAAGAACTGATAGAAGAAGTAATAAAACTCAAAGGAAAAAATATCCTTCCTAAACTTGGGGTAGTAAGAGTCGGTAAAAACGAAAGCGACCTTGCATACGAAAGAGGCGCGCTAAAGAGAATGGCTAAATGCGGAATTGAAGCTCAAGTATTCGAATTTGAAGAAAACATATCCCAAAAAGACTTCATAACAAAACTCACACAAATAAATGGAGACAAAAGCGTCCACGGGATACTAGTCTTCAGGCCACTCCCAAAGCAAATAGACGAAAACGCAGTAAAACACATCATATCTCCCGAAAAAGACCTGGACAGCTTTTCGCCCGTAAACGTGGCAAAAGTCACAGAAGGAGACGAGACCGGTTTTCCACCATGCACACCAACAGCAGTAATGGAGATGCTGAAGTACTACGGCGTTGACCTGAAAGGCAAAAGAGCAGTCGTAGTGGGAAGATCAATGGTGGTTGGCAAACCCGCAGCAATGCTTCTGCTAAAAGAAAACGCAACAGTAACAATATGCCACTCAAGAACAAATGACCTTCCAGGCATATGCAGAGAAGCCGACATACTAGTGGCAGCCGTAGGCAGAGCCGAAATGGTAGACGCGTCATACATAAAGACAGGCGCAATAGTGATAGACGTAGGCATAAACGTAAACAAAGAAGGAAAGCTGGTAGGAGACGCCAACACCGCATCCTGCATAGAAAAAGCATCAATGATTACGCCAGTACCCGCAGGAGTGGGATCAGTCACAACATCGGTCCTTGCAAAACACCTTGTAAAAGCGTGTAAACTGCAAAGTGGCATTTAAGGAGACAACCAATGGAAAAATTATTCTTGACGCCGGGTCAAATAACCCAGGCATGGATAGGAATAGGTAAGAAAAAAGCCAACCTTGAAATAGGGAAGATGCTGCTTCTTGGAATACTCGCCGGCATGTTCATAGGCCTTGGGGCCCATGCAGATATAATGATAGTACAGACACTAGGCAAAAATGTAGACATTGGCCTGGCGAAGTTTCTGGGAGGAGCCGTATTCCCAGTTGGAATAATGCTGGTAGTAATAGCCGGAGCAGAACTCTTCACAGGCAACTGCCTCATAAGTCTTGCAGTAATGGACAAAAAGACAACATTAGGTAAGATGCTGCGGAACTGGGCAGTAGTATATGCGGGAAACCTCATAGGATCGGTGCTCCTTGCACTTCTGCTTGCAAAATCGGGCCTGTACGCGCCGGAGGCCATGAGCGAAAAAGCGCTTGCCATAGCAAGCGGAAAGCTATCCCTTACCCTTTCTCAGGCAGTCATAAGAGGCATATTCTGCAACGTGCTTGTAGTACTTGCCGTATGGATGCAGGCAGGAGCAAAAGACATATCCGGCAAAATACTGGCAATGTGGTTCCCCGTCATGCTCTTTGTTCTTTCGGGGTTTGAGCATAGCGTTGCAAACATGTACTTCATTCCCCTTGGCAAATTCTTGGGAATGAACATTTCCTGGGAACAGATTTGGATGACCAATCTCATTCCTGTAACAATAGGAAACATAATCGGCGGAGCGATATTGATCCCGGGTGCATATTGGTATGCATATGCATACCAAAAGAATGAGATTGAGCATAAGCGGCTAGGGAAAGTCTGGTCATAAGAATTATTGTTGCTTTTATGGCAATAATAAAAAAGTAAAACAGAGTGGGATGCATGTGTAAAGACCATGGGATGGGAAGTTGCCTCGTGGAGAAAGCCTATGGCTGCGACATGTATTCGCATCCGCTGTTACATAAAGGAGAAAGGCTCCCTTTTGTGACAACAATCTAAAAGGAGGTCTTTTGTATGAAAGATACTAGACAATTGACAAGGATGGGACTTTTGCTTGCACTTGCAATTGCCTTGAAAGGAATTGCGGTTTACATACCGATTTTTGGGGTTTTTGGGATAAGGATAGGGTTCATGTCCGTAATAGTTGCGGCGACTGGTGTATTATATGGACCAGCCGCAGGCGGAATTTTTGGAGCAGTATACGATTTGCTTGCATTTATGGTATTTTCAACCGGAGGGCCCTATTTTCCGGGGTTTACAATAAGCTTTGCCTTAATTGGTATCATGGGAGGGCTTTTTCTGCATGGACGAGTAAGAAAAAAACTGAAAATAGGATACAAGTGGTGCGGAGTACTTTTTGTTTTCATTGCATTGTCGATTGATATGACGTTTAACACCTTGTGGCTTTCAATGCTGACAGGCAAGGCCTTCATGGTTTTGCTAGCGCCTAGAATGATTGCAAAGCTTGTTATGATGCCAATCAATGCCTATATTCTTATGATTTTTCTCGACCTTTCAGCGAGATATGAGTTGCACAGGGCATGATTGATGGAAGACAATCGAATTGATTGAAAAGAGAGGATGCGAAATTGGAATGTTTAATAAAGAAGCAGTACTTGAAAGCGCCAAAAAATTTGACAGTTTTTATTTGTACGACCAGAGCAGGATTGTTGAATACGCAAGGCAATTAAAAAGAGATTTTGAGAATGTAGAACTATTATATTCAAACAAGACAAATTCGAATAAAAGGGTTGTGGAAACTGTGTTTTCACAAGGCTTCGGTTCCGATTCTGCAAGCCTTGCAGAGGTGATGATGGGCAAGAATTACGGGTTGCCAAAGGAAAAAATATACTACTCGGCCTCCGGAAAAAGTCTTAGCGATATTCGTGAAGCGATGGATGTTGCTGTAATAGTTGCGGACAGCATAAATGAAATTTTGAAGATACAAGAAATCGCCCAGGAAAAGGGGTTTGTAGAAGAAATAGGGATGCGTGTAAATCCGGATTTCGGATTTTATTCGAGAGAGGGAGTTCCATTGAAGTTTGGAATAGACGAGAAAAGCATCTTTGAAAATGCAGAGCTTCTCAAGGAATTGAAAAACGTGAAAATTGTTGGAATACATATTCACCTTTCGTGCCAGGAATTGAAGGCGGAGGTTTTGGAGACCTATTACAGGAACATACTAAACATTTCGGCTGAAATACAAAAAAAGCTTGGCGCCGAATTCAAGTTTGTGAATTTGGGTTCGGGAATCGGCACTGATTACAGGCAAAGCGACAACCCGCTTGATACGGTCGCACTAGGTAAAGCTACAGCGGAACTTGTCGGGACCTTTAAAGAAAAGATGCCGGATGCAAAAATATTCATCGAGTTGGGGCGTTTTATCGTTACAAAATGCGGTGTATATGTTACCAAAGTCCTTGACTGGAAACAATCATATGGAAAGACCTTTGTCATCCTTAACAATACGTTGAACGGGTTTATGAGACCGTCGATAGCCCAGCTTATCGCAAGCTATTCATATGATCAAAATCCCCGTGGATGTGAACCTCTGTTTTCAGGAAAGGATTCATACGACTTTATTGCACTTAACGATGAGTCTGAGCAGGAAATGGTTACACTTGTCGGCAATCTATGCACATCGGCAGATGTTATTGCCAAGGATATACTTATGCCCAAATTGGAATGTGGAGATGTGATTGTTATAACAAATGCAGGCAGTTATGCGGCAGTTCTTTCCCCGATGCAGTTTTCATCGCAGACACCCCCTGCGCAATTATTTTTGGATACTTACGGAAATGTGACTAATACAGCAGAGTGAAAATTGGAGAGTATTGAATAACAAGCAGCTATAAACTGAATAGCATAAAGATGACACGCCTCGATTCCAATTTGGATTCGAGGCGTGTGTTGCTGTGTTTTCAGATTCTGATTTTCTGACGTTCTAATTTATGCTTTTTATTGCTTTTTAGCAACGAAAAACCCATGAATAAAAAGTTTGCCAAAATATAATTGTATATATAAATTAGAGGGCAGAGAAACGTCTGGCTCAAGGCGTTTATTAGCGTGCAGTTTTCGGTGAAAACAAAATTCCAATCAACCATAAAATAATCAGACGGCAGAGAAGTTTCTAATTCGAGGCGCTGACGTGAGAGCATGATAGGAGCGTATTTTAATATAATACAAACGGACGAGAAGCCAATTAGTTCAAGGCGTCTATTAGAATGCATATAAAAAAAAGATAAAAAAATATATCAAACGGCAGAGAAACTTTTAATTCAAGGCGCTGATATGAGGATATGAGGGAGCGTATTAATAATACGTAACCGAGTATTCTTATATCTTGCAACGAAGAATTCAGAGCTTCTCTGCCGTTTGCGCTACATGGATTTTTCGGCCAATTTAGCCAATGGGCTCCTCTCAACCTGTTTGAGAGTCACATGCCCTGTTATCTGATGCTTTTTCATTTTCTCTATTGCATAAACCAGTCCGTTTGATCTGGAGTCTACATATACATTGTCTATCTGATTGTCGGAAGGGTCTCCCACAAATATGAACTTGGAATCGTGTCCGGCGCGCGTAAGCATAAGCTTTGCGAGGTGCGGTGTGGTCTGCTGGGCCTCGTCTACTATTACAAGTGCCTTGGAAAGTGTTCTCCCTCGCATGTAGTTGAAGGTTTTGGTTTCCAGTATGCCCTTCTGCCTGAACATGTCTATGAATTCCTCAACGGTTCCGTCCAGGTCCCTTCCGTCCTTTCTGTGCTTGTAGCGCATGTCCATTAGGTTGTCTATGGCATCGTAGAAGGAGCTCATCCAGGGAGTCAGCTTTTCCGCCTCGTCGCCGGGAAGAAAGCCTATGTCGTTGCCCGCTGGCACCACAGGCCTAACGAATATGATTTTTCTGTATATGCCTTCCTCTATAACTTTCTGAAGCGCTACGCTTGTGGCAAGTATTGTTTTTCCGCTTCCTGCGCCTCCCGCCATTGAAACGAAATGCACTGAAGGGTCCATCAAAAGCTCGAAGGCCATTCGTTGTTCCTTGTTCATGGGTTTGAGTCCCCATGCGGCTTCCTTCTCATAACGAAGCGGAACTATTTTTTCCCCGTTGAACTTTGCCAAGACCTCGTGGCTTGAATCGGACAGGTCGTGCATGTGGAAGAAGTGGTTGGGGAAAACATCTCCCTCTATTTCTCTTGGCAGCTCCAAGCCTCCCGAGTAGATTAAGCCTATTTGTTCACTGCTTATTGACAGTTCCGAGTATCCCTTGTATAGAACGGTTTCGGTTATTTTGTCATGCTTGTAGTCTTCGGTTGCAATACCAAGAGAGTCGGCTTTTATCTGCATTGAAACATCCTTGGTTATGAGGACTGTCGGAATTTTTGTGTTCTTCATTATGTTCAGGCATATGGCGAGAATCAGATTGTCGTTCTTGCTGTGGCTCATTGCGTTAGGAAGAACAGCCATGTCCATGTGGTTCATTTCTATTTTTATCAGCCCGCCTCCTGAAAGCCTGACTCCTTCTTTGAGGCTTCCGTTTTTCATGAGGGTGTTTATTTCTCGTATCGAGCAGCGCGCATGGAATCCCTTAATGCCTTCGCGGCTCTTGAGGTTGTCTAGCTCCTCTATGCAGATGATTGGGATTATAATGTTGTTGTCTTCGAAGTTGTTGTAGAAATAAGGGTCGTGAATCATGACGTTTGTGTCTATTATGTAATTCTTGATCATAACAATTCCCCTCTCCTTCACACTACATCTTGTATGATATCGACCTTACAAGTTTATTATACCCTAAAGATATCGAGATTATATAAAAGAATATAATTTGTATTGCAAGTGTAAGATGCCATTTATAGTTGTGGTTGTTCTAACTCGCCCAAACCCGCATCATCATCCATTGCTGAAAACTGTAATAAAATGTGATAGTATATAAAAAAAGCCCGATTGAGCAGGGAGATGAAGTTTTGGAAAGAATGAGATCGTATTGCGAGGATTCGGCGTTATTTAACTACATAAGCAATGCAGTAATAGTTGTAGACAGAAACAACTGTATAACATGCATAAACAGCGCGGCTGAAGAAATGTTGGATATCGATAGGACTTCGGCACTTGGTGAAAATTTTCAAAAGGTCATACCGGGTTTTTATGAAATCGACAAGATGATAAGGAGCAAGAAAACTCAAATCGGAAAATTCATGGAAATTGACGATGCCTCTCTGATTTTGAATATAAACCCTCTAATGGAGAAAGATAATTATTACGGTTTTGTGATTGTGCTTCAAAAAATCAGTGACATGGACGAAGTTTTCTACGAATACTCCAAGACTAAAAACCTCTTGAAGACTCTCGAAACGGTGCTTGACCATTCCTACGAGGGCATAGTCGTTGTAGATCAGGATGGAAAGATACTTAGCCTTAACAAGTCATATGCGAGACATGTCCATGTAAATGAGAAGGATGCAATCGGAAAGCCCCTAAATATAATTAATTCCAATTCCAAACTTTACGACACTCTCGAGACCGGCAGGATAGACATAGGTGTCGAGCATGCGGTCGGCAACGAAGAACTTATCGTGATGCGAATTCCCATTTTCAAGGGGAATGAAATCGTCGGGGCAGTCGGCAAGATTCTTTTCAGGGACGTTAAGGAGATAGAGTCGCTGCTGAAAAAAATCGGTATTAACGACAATAGAAAAAGCGGGCATAATTCCAAAAGGAAACACGTCAAGGGCGCGCGCTACACATTCGACAACATAGTGCATAACAGCGCGGAAAGAAAGAAAGTCATAGCAATAGCAAAGAAAATTTCAAAGACCGATTCGACTGTTCTCGTTACAGGGGAAAGCGGTTCGGGCAAGGAACTTATCGCCCACTCAATACATAATGAAAGTCTTAGGAGATTCGGCTCGTTTGTGAGCATAAATTGCGCGGCCATACCGGAAAATCTTATGGAGTCAGAATTTTTCGGATACGAAAAAGGGGCGTTTACAGGTGCTGATACAAACGGAAAAACAGGTAAATTCGAGCTTGCCAACGGAGGTACGCTGTTCCTTGATGAAATAGGGGAGATGCCCTACGGAATGCAGGGGAAATTGCTGCGAATACTCCAGGAGAAGGAAATAATGAGGATAGGCGGGTTGGAAACCATAGATCTTGACGTTAGGATAATTTGCGCCACAAACAAGGATTTGAAGGAAATGGTCAAAGAGAAGACGTTTAGGTCGGACCTCTATTACAGGCTCAATGTGATAAACATTGAGATGCCTCCGCTTCGGAAAACAAAGGAGGACATCGATCTTCTTGTCAATTATTTTGTCGGGAAATTAAAGAAGAATAAAAGGTTCGAAATTGACGGCGTTGAAAAGGACGTAATTTCAGCAATGCAGAAGTACGACTGGCCCGGCAATGTGAGAGAACTGAGAAATGCCGTTGAAAGGCTTGCGAGCCTAAATGACAATGGTATGCTCGTGAGCGAATACCTACCTGAGGAGATAACGCAAAGCATGGGTGGACAGGGTTCGGGACACATCGAAGAGCCGCACGTGGACAATAAATTGTCGCTTAAAGAAAATCTGCACGCATATGAAAGGAAGATTGTGCTTGGCGCTCTCGAGAGAGCTAAAGGCGACAAGGGTATGGCTGCGGAGTCGCTTGGAATAAGCCGTGCGGGCATGTATCAGAAAATCAGAGAGCATGGAATTAAGGATGTCTAATATTCTGGAAAAGTATAAAAGTAAAAAACCCGCTAATTCCAACGTTTTCGCCGAGGATTTGTCTAAAATATTGGAATTAGCGGGTTTTTTCAATAAATAAAAACCGATCAAAAACCGGGGCAGCCAAATGGCGACCCTGGTTTTTCAACGTGTGCAGGGTTTTTAGCGGAATGTTAAATGTTTGGCACACTTATTGCAATAACAATGTCTGGATAAAAAATGAAGGGAGGAAAGATTATGGATTTTAGACTTTCGACAGAACAGGAAATGATCAGAAACATGGTAAGGGATTTCACTGACAAGGAAATAGCGCCTTTTGACATGGAAATGGATCGAAAAGGGGAATTTCCTTGGGAAATAATTAAAAAAATGGCAGACAATGGATTATTCGGGATTTCCTTTCCGGAGGAATACGGCGGAGCCGGTGGAGATGCAGTCTGCGAAGCAATATTGCTTGAGGAATTGGCAAGAGGAAGCGCTAGCATGTGCATCACAGTGGATGCCCACATGTTGGCAGGCAGCCCTATACTTGATTTCGGAACAGAAGAGCAGAAGAAAAAATATCTTCCTGACCTTGTAGCAGGGAAAAAGCTTGGAGCTTTTGCCCTTACAGAGCCTTGCGCGGGATCGGATGCAGGAGGAATCAAGACCAAAGCGGTTCTTGATGGCGACGAGTATGTAATAGACGGACAAAAGGCGTGGATTACAAATGCGCATGTGGCAGACATCATTCTGGTTGCAGCAGTGACAGATCCTACGGCAGGACCCAAGGGCGTCAGTTGCTTCATAGTCGAAAAAGGAACCAAGGGTCTCATAACTGGTTCTGAAGAAGACAAGATGGGTGTAAGAGGTTCGAACACTGGCGAGCTGGTTTTCGACAACTGCAGAATCCCGAAAGAAAATCTGCTCGGAAATATCGGAGACGGTTTCAAGATTGGAATGGTAGCGCTTGATTCGGGAAGATTTGGAATTGGAGCAATGGGTGTTGGAATTGCCCAGCATGCTATGGAAGAAGCTTCGGAATACGCCAAGAAAAGAACTGCTTTCGGAAAACCGATTGGAAAATTCCAGGGAATTCAATTCAAATTTGCAGACATGAAGGTTGGAATCGAAGCGGCCCGTCTCTTGACTTACAAGGCTGCCTTCAAGAGGGACATGAAAGAAAGATTTTCTGTTGAAGCCGCAATGGCCAAATTGATTGCCGCCGATGTCGCAATGGAAACGACAAAAGATGCCATCCAAGTATTTGGCGGAAATGGCTACAGCAGAGAGTATCCGGTTGAAAGACTAATGAGGGATGCCAAGATACTCGAAATCGGAGAAGGAACTTCCGAGATTCTCAGAATGGTAATTGGAAAGGCAGCTTTGAAATAGATAGTAAGGAGTAGATGTCATTGAATATATTCGTATGTATTAAACAGGTTCCGGACACTATGGAGGTTCGAATAAATCCTAAAACGAACAACCTCGACAGGGAAGGCATTGAATGCGTGATGAATCCGTATGACAAGCATGCAATCCAAGAGGCGATAAACTTAAAGGCTGAGCATGGGGGCAAGGTCACTGCAATAACAATGGGACCTCCAAGCGCAAATGCGATTTTGAGAGAGGCAGTTGCAATGGGAGCCGATGAAGCATATCTTGTCAGCGACAGGGCCTTTGCGGGAGCGGACACATTGGTTACTTCACATGTTCTAATGAGAGCGGTCGAAAAAATCGACAAGGATTTCGATTTGATACTTTGCGGCAAGCAAGCTGTCGATGCCGATACCGGGCAAGTAGGACCGGGCATGGCCGAGAGACTTGGGATTGCGCAATTGACTTTTGTCGATGAAATCATGGCCGTGAATGACGGAAAGATAACTGTAAAGCGTCATGTTGAAAACGGGCATGAAGTAGTCGAAACAGCGATGCCTGCGCTCATGACGGTCACTGACAAGCTCAACGAGGTTAAATATCCCAACCCCCTTTCGATAATGAAAGCGGCAAGAAGGGAACTTAAGTCCTTATGTTGCGACGACCTTTGTTTCTGCACTAGCGAGGTCGGGCAGAGCGGATCGCCTACCGTAGTAAGCAGGCTGTATACGCCTACTCCCAGGTCGAAAGCTGTCATTTTCGACGGTGATGGGGCAACAGCAGTTTCGAAATTGGTAGAGGCATTAAAACAAAACAAGGTCATTTGACAAGGGGGGACATCTATATGAGTACAGAAAAGCAATACAAGGATATAATGGTGTTCTCCGAAGTCAGAGACGGAGAACTGCAGGAAGTTACACTCGAACTACTTGGAAAAGCTCGTGATATGGCCGATGCTTCCGGGCAAAGGGTATGCGCACTGTTACCCGGACGGGGAGTTTCAAGCTATGCCGATACACTCATAGCTTGTGGAGCGGACAAGGTGATTGTCGTCGAAAGCAATGTGCTTGAGAAGTACAGAAACCGATACTATGCGGACATGCTTGAGGGAGTTGTGGAAAAATATAAGCCGTCGATACTCCTTTTTGGAGCAACATCGACAGGCCGCGACCTGGCACCAAGACTTGCAAACAGAATCAAGACGGGTCTTTCTGCCGACTGCATCAATTTGGAAATTGACAGCGAGGGAATACTGATTCAAACAAAACCGTCTTTTGGCGGCAATATAATGGTTGAAATAACTTGTCCGGAAAAAAGGCCTCAAATGGCGACTGTCAGACCAAAGGTCCTTAAAACTCCGGAGGAGGATGCCAGTAGGGAAGGGGAAGTCATCCGCGAGGAGATTTCACTCGAAGAAGGCAAATATCTGACAAGAGTCATCGAATTGCTGAAGGATGCCAAGTCCGACCAAGGTCTGGAGAAGGCCGAAATAGTTCTTATTGGCGGCAGAGGCATGCAAACGAAGGAGAATTTTGACGAGTTGTACAAGCTCGCGGACATACTCGGGGCTTCAGTAGGAGGAACCAGACCGGCTGTCCGCGAGGGATGGATTGAGGAGTCACTCCAGATAGGTCAGAGCGGGAAAACAATTGCACCTAAGCTAATCTTCAATTTCGGTGTCAGTGGAGCCGTGCAATATACTGTTGGTGTCCAAAACGCAGACATGAGCATATCTGTCAACAAAGACGCGGGAGCCGCCATTTTCAATTATTCCGATTATGGAATCGTAGGCGATGCCTCTGAGGTTGTGGGTATACTCATAGAACAGTTCAAGCAATTGATGTAGTAGCGGTTCGACTTTGGAATTTCAAAAAATGAATGGAGGGAAAGATTGTGGCAAAAATAATGGATATGAAAAGCGCAATTGGAGAGTTTGTCAAACCGGGATCCACTGTCATGTTCGGAGGATTCTTGGGATGCAATGCACCACTTAAAGCCATCGACGAAATCATCGAAGAAGGGATAGGCGATTTGACGGCCATTTCAACTGTTAACTCTTTCACCAACAGCGATATCGGTCTGCTTTTCGACAACAACCTAATCAAGAAATTCATTGCTTCCCACATAGGGACCAACAAGGTTGCCGTTCAGCAGTACAAGAGCGGACAAATCGAAATGGAGTACTACCCTCAGGGAACACTTATTGAAAAAATCCGTTGCGCAGGAGCAGGTTTAGGAGGAGTATTGACTCCAACTGGATTGGGCACCCTAGTAGAGGAAGGCAAGGAGAAAAAAGTCGTCGACGGAAAGGAATACCTCCTTGAGACCGCACTGGGTGCGGATGTTGCCATAATCAAGGGATTCAAGGCCGACAAAGCCGGAAATATACTTTACAGCGGAACCGCGAATGCGAATCCGATAATGGCGACCGCCGCCAAGGTCACTATTGCCGAAGTTGAAGAAATCGTAGAAGTCGGTGAAATACCATCCAGCGATGTAGGCACACCTGGAATTTTTGTCGATGCGATATGTATGGGATACGATGCTGACAAATACCGCGACGCCATTAGAGAGATGTGCAAGAGCGTTGGAATCTACAGATAAGGGGGGATTACAGTGAACGCAAAAGAGATCATAGCAAAAAGAGCGGCTCAGGAATTCAAGGATGGCATGGTTGTGAATTTGGGTTTTGGAATACCAATTCTGGCAGGAAACAATATCCCGGAGGGAGTGAATGTAACCCTTCAATCCGAGAATGGAATGCTTAACTTTGGAGCTACCGCACCGATAGGCGAGGACGATCCATGCATGTGCAGCGCCGGGGGAGCTCCGATAAAAGAGCTTGCAGGATGCAGCGTGTTCAATTTGGATACATCCTTCCTTATTATCCGCGGAGGCCATGTAGATATGACAATGCTCGGAGCGCTTGAAGTAGACCAGATGGGCAACATAGCCAATTGGGCAATGCCTTATGGCGAAGGCAAATACGGTCCGGGAATGGGCGGAGCGATGGATCTTCTGGCCGGTGCCAAGAAAGTTCTTGTTACCACTACGCATACAACAAAAGGCGGAGATTCGAAGATACTCAAGAAGTGCACTCTTCCGCTATCTGCTGCTGGGGTGGTAAAGGTTATTGTAACAGAACTGGCTTTCATGGAAGTGACCGAAGAGGGTCTCGTTCTCAAGGAAGTGGCTCCGGGAGTTTCTGTTGAAGAAGTGCTCGCAAAAACCGAAGCGGAACTTATAGTGCCTGAAAATGTAGGGGTAATGAAGTTTTAGGTATTTACATGTAGTTACATATCGAAGAAGAGGGACCGTCCTTCGGCATTTGTGCCGGAGGACGGTCCCTCTTTTGATTTGTTACTCAACTTCGAATGTGCATTCCACAACAGAAGTGATTTCTTTCATTATCGAGCTTGTATCATTGATTCCATAGTCCGATATTTCGTTTGAGTAAAGGGGAGTAATCTGGAACACACCTACGCGCGCATCCTTGAGGGTTCCTATTTGGCTGCCCGTCACACCGAGCATTTTTTCTGCCCTGAGCTTTGAGTCTTCTGTTGCCCGCGCAATCATGTCGATCTTGAGCTCGGAAAGGCCGGTGTAGAAATACTGCGGAGGATAAGACTGGAAAGCCACTCCCTGGTTTATCAGGTCTGTAGCGTTTCTCGATATTTCGGTCAGCCCGTCAATATCGTCTGAGTTTATTTCAACAGTCTGGTTGAGTTCGTAGCTTTCGATGGTGTTGGAATACATTCCGTTCGGCATAATCATTCGTTTCGGGTATGTATTGATTGATGAAAAAACAATTTCTTCAGGATTGATGCCTTTGCCTGCAAGATAGTTCCTGACCTTTTCGCGGCTTTCACTGAGCATTTCATAAGCGGAGGACAAGTCTGCCGATTCGTTGCTAAATCCGCCTCTCCATACTACGAAATCCGAACGGATTTCCTGTTTCGCCGATCCCTTTACGGTAAGTGTGTCGCTGGACTTAATTTCCACTATTCCGTTTATAGCGATTGAAGTCGAATATATAAGGGCAATGGAAAGAATCACTGCGATTGCCACCCACGATAGGGACGATTTGTTTTGATCTTTCGTTTTTCTCACCTCCTTTTGTCAATCTGTATATATGCTACCCCTTTTCATGCTCGGGGTAAACCGGGAAATAGTTAAGGTTTTGTAACTGTTGTGATAAAATGTATATGTAATATTCACACTATTGAAAGCAGAGGGGTAAAAATGAGCAAAGAAATGAAAGAAGAGATAATGAGCTGGATAAAGACATTCATAATTTCTATAATAATGGCAATGCTGATTCTTCAAGTTGTACAACCGACGGTAGTTAAGGAAGTATCCATGCTGCCGACGCTTGAACCCAACAATTACATTGTTCTCGAGAAGGTGTCGAAAGAATGGGCAAATTTGGAAAGGGGAGACATAATAGTCTTCGGAACAGAGATGACCACCGAAGACGGAAAAGAAAAGAATTTGATAAAAAGAATCATAGGGCTTCCCGGCGACCACATAGTGATTTATGCGGGAAAGGTGGTCGTAAACGAGGAGCTTCTCGAGGAGGAGTACTTAAGCGGAGGCGAAACCGAAGGCAATGTCGATTTGCTTGTTGAAGAGGGGAAACTTTTCGTGATGGGAGACAACAGGAAAGTCAGCCTGGACAGCCGAAGCCCCAAGGTTGGACTGATCGACATTGACACCGTAATCGGAAGGGCAATGGTGCGTTTGTACCCGTTTGACGAAATAAGGAATTTCTAGGAGGGATGAGCTGATGGATTTCACAAGCACTAAAATGACTGCACGGATGGTTCTCGAAAGCGGCTGGGTGCCTTTGATCGTGGGGGAAAGCGGAATAGGCAAGACTGCTCTTGTAAGGGAATTGGCCGACGAAATGAACGCCGCCTGCGTGTCTGTTGATGCTAATCTGCTCAAAGAGGGCGAAATCGGAGGGCTCCCGACGGTGGAAACCTTTTATTCTGAGATGCTTGGAAAAGAAGCCAGGAGAACTACCTATGCCGTACATACAAAGCTTGCCGAAGTGGAATCAATATTGAATGAGGGAGAAAGCGGCAAGGTCGTGCTTTTCATAGACGAACTTAACCGCTGCGAGCATGCAGTTCAGCAGGAATTGATGAACATAATTTTGAACCGGGAGATAAACGGATACCGTCTAAGCGAAAAGGTTCTTGTGATTGCCGCGATGAACCCTTCCAACAAATACATAGAATACCAGCAAACGGACTACAGGGTAGTTGACATGGATCCGGCTCAGGAAGACCGCTTCGTATGGCTTTTTATGGACTCGGACATACAGTCCTGGCTTGAATGGGGCACATCCAAAGGAATACATCCCGACATACTGGCATTTGTTGCGACATTCCCCAATCTACTGCATACGCCGAGGGCAAAGGAAACCATAAAGGCCACTCCGCGAAGCTGGGAAAGGGTATCCGATGCATACGCATTATATGAAAAGAACAGGGAAATATACAAGCCCACGGTCTTCTTCAATGTTCTGAGGGGCAACCTGGGGAGCCTTATAGCTCAGGATTTTTTCGCCTTTCTTGACAACAACCAAAACCCGCTGATTTCTCCTGAAGATGTTTTAGGGGGCTCTAAGATTGACGAATCCATTGCAGAGAGGATAAGGGGCGAATCCCATTCGAGGCTGTTCATATCTTCGCAAAACTGCCTGGCACGCCTCGAAGAGCTTCTGGAGGACGACCTTCTCGAAAAAGAGCTTGAAAGATTCACCGAATTCTTGTCTCTCTGCCCGCTTGACCTCAGGATGTCGATAATGCAGAGAATAAAATCGGACCATGGCGAAAGTCTTTACCCCTTGTTTGTAGGCATAGAAGCCTTTCTTGAAGCGTATTACGAGGGCGTAAGATCCGTTTACTAGAAAGGAGCTTTTTATGAAAAGGTCCATGGAAAAGAGCGACCAGCTCAGGCTTGTTTCCAAGAACGGCAATTACATAAGGAAAATAAAGAATCCTCTTGATGAAACCATACTCAAGGCAATACGCAATTCCTGGGAGGGAAGCGCCATACGCTTTGTCGACAATCCATCGGAAGAACAGCAGATGGAGGCAGTCCGAAGGGGAGTTGCCACAATTCAGCACATAAAGAAACCGGCACTCTCCGTTCAGCTGCATTGTGTGGGTTTTCACGGCGACCTTGTCCAGTTCATATCGAATCCTCCGGAGGCCGTACAGACAAAGGCTGTTGAAAATTCATGGAACGGAAGGGCAATCAGATTTTTGGAGAATCCTACGGAAGCGGTCCAGCTTGCCGCAGTGATGACAGGGGAAATATACAAGGACACAAACGAGTTCGGCGACGCAATCGAATACATGGAAAAACCCACCGAAAAGGTTCAGCTTGCTGCAGTGGACAAGAACCTCTGGGCAGTATTGCACATAAAGAATCCGAAAGAGAAGGTGCTTCTTAAAGCGGTAAGGGGAAACAGGGACCTTTTGCGACTTGTAGAAAAGCCTTCGGAATCATTTTTGATGGAGCTTTTCGGCAATCGTCTGGAAACGGAAAACGAAAGGCTCTTTGCGGCGGAGGTATATCCTTTTTCCATAAAGCTGATGAAGAATCCGTCAAAAGCCGTAGTCCTGAAGGCTCTCGGGACAAACGGCGACGCCATAGAGTTTGTAAGAGAGCCGGACACTGAAATGATAAAAGAGGCAATAGCCCAAAACGGAAGGGCCGTGAGATTCATAGAAAATCCGAGCCTTGAGATTCAGAAGCTGTGCATAGAAAAGAACATAGACAACATAAGGTTCATAGAAAATCCTCACGAGGAAATCCAGATACAGGCGGTAAAGGAGTACGCCTTCAGAATCCACGACATCGGCGATCCCACGGAAAGGGTGCAGCTTTTGGCAGTATCAAAGAACCCCGAGCGGATAAAATGCATAAGGAAGCCAACAGAGGCCGTTCAGCGAAAGGTTGTAGAGCAGGGCATGAAATACCTAAAGTACATAGAAAATCCGGTCAAGGAAATACAAATGGAAGCCATCGAGGAATCGCTTAGCCATCTCAACCACATAAAAAATCCGGACCCGGATGTTCTAAGAAGGGCCCTGTCAATTTCTGCAAAGGCTCTGGAATACGATTGCTACAATCTTTCCTGGCAAGAGTCCGAGGCTGTAATAGGAGAGGCTTTGTCCAAGGATGATCCCGGCGAGGAATACCTTAGAAGCTTCATAGATTCAAAGCATATACAATGCGACAAGGCGATTCTGGTGGACAGATACGGAAGCATGCGCACAAAGGCGTATTTTCTTGACGACAGACTGTCGCTATGACGGGAGGACACGGAATGAAGCCTCAAGGATACGACAAAAAGAGAAAAAATCTAAAGGCCGATCTCGAAAAGGCGGGGAAACTGGACGAAGGCCTAAAGGCCAGGTCCATGGACCTTTTGGGCGACATCGTTTTTTCGATGCTGAGCAAGAACGATAATTTTTTCGGAAGCTTCATGGTTCAGGTGGACAGAAGCCTCGACGCTTCCTTGCCAACCGGGGCGGGCATGCGATTGACCCTTTCGGGTATACAATTCGTATTCAATCCGTCCATGATGGCCGACCTGCCGCTTGTGCAGGCCAAGGCGGAAATAAAGCACCAGATATACCATTTGATAAACGGGCATATTTCGAGGAAAAAAGATTTGAGGGGGGTTTATGAAAACCGCATACTCAATTTTGCCGCGGACATAGCGATAGACCAATACATAGATGATCTGCCCCCGTGGGAGCCTACGCTTATGTCGGTGTCGGAAGCCATAGGAATAAGGCTGCCGGAGGGACTTTCCATGGAAGCATACGCCGAATTGATAAAAAAAGCCCTCGAGCAGCCAAAAGAAGATGCTTCGCAGGATGAAAAGGATGAAAATGATGAAAATGATGAAAAGGATGAAAAAGAAAGCCCCGGATATTCAGAGGATGAACCTGCTGGAGATAAAAACCAGGATGGCGAATCCGATGAATCCGTAGAGGAAGAAGACAAGGCCACAAAGCACGACGAGAACCGTTGCCACGAAATATGGGAAATGTCGGAGGGAGCGGTCATAGAGGCACAGGACGAGCTGATCCGCGGGATAGTGCAAAAGTCCATGAGGGGCGAAATTCCGGACGGACTGGAGGAAGCCGTGGATAGATTGAGGCAAAGCCCGGAGTTGCCTTGGCAGAAGATTTTAAGGAATCTTGCAGGGACAATTCCGGCGCCCTACAGAAAAACCGTGACCAGAAAAAACAGGAGGCAGCCCGACAGGCTGGACTTGAGAGGAAGCCTTCCACGCTATGAAACAGAGCTGGTGGTGGCGGTCGACACCAGCGGAAGCATGGACAGCGTGGACCTTCG
>Ga0209942_1000200_pt1 | contig 36920 bp, 27 predicted proteins | sample SalPonR1_A_D2_MG_FD_185695 | JGI IMG/M metagenome (GOLD analysis project Ga0209942, IMG submission 185695) | Salt pond soil microbial communities from South San Francisco under conditions of wetland restoration - Salt Pond MetaG R1_A_D2_MG... ...
CGAGATTCAATCAATTGTTGAGGGAAACAGCGCGGGAATCAGAAGGTTGCCTGGCACAGTCCTCAGAAATGATAAAACAGGTGAAGTTGTATATACGCCACCTTCAAGTGAAGTTGAAATCAGAAGATTGCTCGGTAATCTTGAAGATTATATGAATGAAGATGACATGCAGATTGACCCGCTTATAAAACTGGCGGTAATACATTATCAATTTGAGAGTATCCATCCCTTTTATGATGGCAATGGCAGAACGGGCAGAATTATAAATATGCTGTATTTGGTTCTAAAAAATCTTATTGAGAGTCCAATATTGTATTTGAGCAAGTATATTATCAATAATAAGTTGGAATATTATAATTTGCTTCAAGAGGTAAGGACAGAAGAAAATTGGGAGGACTGGATAATATATGTTTTAAAAGGTGTCGAGGAGACATCAAGAGAAACATTGGAAATGGCAAGAAGAATAAATCATGAAGTTCAATTGATGACAAATGAGATCAAGGAAAAACTTCCCAAGCTATACTCGAAAGAGTTGATCGATTTATTGTTTTTTGAGTTTTATACAAAAACAAGGTTTATACAGGAAGGTTTGTCCGTAACAAGAAAAACCGCAGCCTCATACTTGAATACGCTCGAAAAAGAGGGGATTTTGGTATCTGAAAAAATCGGGAAAGAAAGGATCTATCAAAACAAAAGGCTGTTTGATATTGTGAGATACAATAAGTAATTGAATCACTGGTGATTGTTGAATTGTGAACAGAGGGGAATCTTGTTTGCATGCATATAAAATAAACGGGGAAGGTTATTTTTGATTGTCTAAAACATAGTAAGAAAGTATTGGGGGAGAGCATATATGGACAGTAAAAGATTTGTAGGGATTGACTTCTTGAGAGGAATCGGCATCTTTGTAGTTCTGATCCTGCACACGGCATTTTATTCATTTGACGGCATTTTTGACGTGGATTTTTCAAACCCGCCCCTTATGATAACCATCATAGGACTATTGCTCATGTTTGCGGGCATTTTCGCCATGGTCAGCGGCTTTGCCCATACAACACAGATTCTGTCACGGATAGAGAGTGGAAAGGACATGGGAGCCATTCTGAAGCACCTCGTCATAGTGGCCCTTTACTTGCTTGTCATCGGTTTTCTGCAGAAGACTGTCTTTGGATCGGGCCATATCCATTTTGAAACCCGCAGTTTTGACAATACCGTCCTGGTGGAACTGATTAAGACAGGCACCTTAAATCTGCCAGACTTAAACCGCATCCTCTATATCAACAGTTTGACCATGATGGGGCTTAATGTCTTTCTCTTGGGAATCGTCTTCAAGGTTATTTATGTTTTCAAAAATAAGGTCAACATCAGTTTGACCCTGTATATACTGGCCATTGTCTACTTTTTCATTTCATTCGCGAGGATTCCCCTATACGATACTTACATTAGGGCCATGGACCAGGGCAATTATGGGCTGGCGCTGCTGCTGAACATGTTCGTCAACAAGAACAACCCCATACTCCCGTACTTCGCCTTTGCTCTTTTTGGAGCCTGGATTGCAGCCTTGAAACACTACAAGGTGAAAAAAGGGAGCCTGTTTGTCCGCTTAAATGGACTGGCTTTCCTCCTGATCGGGGGCTACCTCTATGCAACATTGCCGGATACTATGTTGGAGCGTGCCATCGACACAAAATGGTTTGCCATCATGGGGGCTCAGATTGGTCTCTTCATGCTTGTGATTCTAGGAGCTGCGTCCATCAAATGCGTTGATCGCGGATTCAAGCGCTTTATCACACGGTTTGGCATTGCGGGTTTTACCTTCTATCTGTTTGAGCCGATAGTGAATTCCATTGTCGTTAAAGTCATCAAGACCGTAAAGCCGGGCTTCGAGTTCTCCATGAACACTTCACTGGCTTATGCACTGATGACAGCAGTGACCTACGGCCTTCTGCTTGTCTTATGGGAAAAATCAAACTACAAGTACAGTGTGGATTATTTCTACACACGTCTTTTCAAGGGCATCAAGTCCGCTAAGACAGACAAGATGAAGGCGGCCTGAAAACATGAAGACACTTCGCGGCATATTGGATTATTTCAGGCTCAAACGCCAATACAAGTATTCAGCCAAAAGCATAGAGCGCTACCAGTTGAAGGCCTTAAAAGATATTGTCAGCCACGCCAGGGACAAGAGTCCATTTTATAGGGATCTCTATGGGGACATGACCTTCGAGACCCTGGATGATTTCTATAAACTGCCTGCCATCAATAAGCAAATCATGATGGACAACTTCACCGGCCTCAACACCTGCGGCATAATCAAAGAAGATGTCTCCGAATATGCCGTCATGAGGGAGGCTGAAAGGGACCATCTTCACTATTACAAAAATCGATATGTCGTTGGCTTGTCAAGTGGAACAAGCGGCAACAAGGGCATCTATATAACAGACCGGCAGTTGACGGAGCGTCTCCCTTTTGTATTCCTGGCAAGATCGGGCATACCGCTTAAGCTTCTGCCCTTCAAGATTCTTTTTATGCTCAGGGTTTTTTCCCAGGGCTTCGATGACATCAATTCACCCTTTATCAGTCTTTCCTATATGTCGACCATGGAGCCGCTCGATCAGGTCATAGACAGGATTAACACCCTCAAGATCAACATCCTCATGGCGCCGCCAAGCATGGTCAACAGAATCTTGCCGCGGGTAAATGAGATCACGGCGGATATTCAGCTGGTTGTCACCTATGCGGAAGTCTTGAGCCAAGAGGAGAAGGAGAAATTCAAACATGCCTTTGCAAGTCAAGTCATTGAGATCTATCAGGCTTCGGAAGGCCAGATGGCATCTGCTTGCAAGCATGGTCACCTGCACATCAATGAAGACCTGGTATTTGTTGAACTCTATGACGAGGAGGGAAAATTAATCACTCAGCCAGGCAAAGTAGGTCATAAGATGATTATCACCAACTTGGTCAACTATGCCCAGCCCCTAATCAGGTATGAGATGAACGACTTGATTGTATTGGACGATAAATGCCCGTGCGGGTCGAATTTCAGGCGTATCAAACAGGTACTGGGCCGGCATGATGATATTCTCTACTTCTACAAAGGGGAGGACAAGGAAATCCAATATGTTTTCCCGGATCTTTTTGTCAGATGGATTATTGTTACAAGCGACAATATCAGGGAGTTCAAAGTCATCCAAGACCACATCAACAGTATTATCGTGAAAGTGGATTTGATGGATTCTGATACGGGGATAGAGGATCGTCTAAAGGCAAAGCTGACAAGCGAGCTTGGGCGCTTTGAGATTTTCAAGCCCGAAATCACTATTGGTAAAGAAACAATAAGGCTGCCCAGAGAACGCAATAAATTCAAGCGGTTTGAAAGCCATGTGGAAATGCCGGGGTCGCAAGTATGAAAACCAGAGAATTGACTCAACTTTCTTTATTGGTCGCCATAGCGGTCGTTGCAAGCCGGCTCAACATCGACAATCCCATGTTGGGATCCTCAAGCCGATTCGGCTTTTCATTCGTCGTCTTTCTCAGTGGCCTTTGGTTTGGTCCGTGGAAGGGAGGCTTGACAGGTCTTGTGTCAAATCTATTGGCCTTTGTCCTTTTTGATTCGGCAACCGGACCGTTTCACATTGGTTTCAGCCTCAATGCCTTTCTGGCCGGCTTTATTCCAGGTCTTTATTTTTATTGGATAAGGAAGCGGAAAATCACAGACAACTTCAGCAAGCATTCAGTTCTGCTCATGGGACTAGTCAGCATGGGTGTAATAGTATACGCTTGGAAAGCAGCTTATAGCCCAGGCATAAAAGCGATAATTATGTTTTTGGTCATATTCATGAATTTGGCCATGGTCTTTGCAATCCACAAAAAAACACCGGTTGAAGAAGCAGAGATTATTAGCTTTGACAAGGTTTTATTCATCAGTTTTGTTTACAAGTTCATCAACTCGGTTCTCTTGGCGCCTCTGTGGCTGTCCCAGCTTTTCGGCAGGTCTTATGCTTTTTATTTTCCCATCAGGCTAAGCAAGTTTCCGGTTGAAACCCTCTTGGTGGCCTTTGTGGTCTATGGCGTCAACAGAAAAATGGGCAAGAGAATATTCAATGAGTAATCACTGGGGACGGTTAAATCTATTAAATGAATTGCTTCGGTGACAGCAGAATGATATTTCTTGATTTAGAGGAACCAATTCCATTTTCGACTGGATCGGGAGATTATTTGTTGCCAAGCACAAGTGATGTTGTTAAAGTTGTAACAGGGATATTTGAATCAACCAATCAATCGATATAAAGCGCGACACTCTAAACTGGAGGAATCATATGTCTACAATTGGAATAATTGCAAACCCTGCTTCTGGGAAAGATATTAGAAGATTCGTCTCTCATGCAACGGTTATGAATAATTATGAGAAAGTAAATATTATCGAAAGAATAATATTGGGAGCACAAGAATTGGGTGTCACAAAAGTTTATATTATGCCGGATTCCTTTGATATGGGTTATAAAGTGATTAAAAATTTGAGCTTGTCGAAAAAAATGATTGCAGAGATTGAAGTTCTCGATTTTGAGTTGAGCAAATCTCCTGAAGATACAGAAACCGCCGCCAAGCTGATGGAAGAAATGGGAATGGGCTGCGTCGTTGTTCTTGGAGGAGACGGCACCAACCGCCTTGTAGCAAAACATTTGAAGAAAGTTCCCATGATCGGTGTTTCAACGGGTACCAATAATGCTTATCCCAAAATGATTGAAGGCACAATTGTCGGGATGGCTGCAGCAGCCGTGGCGGCCGATAAAATCGATTGCATGAAAGAATGTCAAAGAGACAAGATTATCGAGATAGGCAAGAATGGAGAATGGATTGATATGGCATTGATGGACCTTGTCATATCGGATGAAGTCTTCATTGGTTCTAAAGCGATATGGGATATAAAACATATAAAAGAGATTATTGTATCAAAATGTCATCCTGCCACCATAGGATTTTCGGCTGTGGTTGGTGTCCATAAAATAATCAGAGAATGCGATGATTTTGGTGGAAAAATTTCCTTGAATACAGGAGACTATAAATTTGTCGCGCCAATATCTGCAGGTGTCATGACTGATTGCGTCTCATCGGGCATTGAACTCATTGAACTCAATAAGGTGATCGAGTGGGAGGCACCGTTTAGAGGGATTATTGCAGTAGACGGAGAGAGAGAAATAGCATTTAGACAAGGGGATCAAATGAAATTTAGAATTTCAAGGAGTGGTCCCATAAATGTGGATGTGAACAAGGCAATCGAACATGCACAAAAGGCGGGATTCTTTAAATTATAGAACTGGAGAATAAATCGCTGGCGACGGCTGAATCTATTGAAGAAATTGTTGCCATGACAGCAGAAAAATATTTTTGGAAGATTATATTTGTTAAGCACAAATAATCTTGTAAAAGCTGCAAAAGGGATATTTAATAATTGGAGGAATCATATGTCTACAATTGGAATAATTGCAAACCCTGCTTCGGGAAAAGATATCAGGAGATTGGTCTCTCGCGCACTGATTACTAATAATAATGAAAAAGTAAATGTTGTTGAAAGAATAATATTGGGAGCGCAGAAATTAGGGGTCGCTAAAATTTATCTTATGCCGGATTCTTTTACGATGGGTCAAGATGTCATTGATAATTTGAGCTTGTCAAAGAAACTGACTGCAGACATTGAAATTCTCGATTTTGAGGTGACGGCTTCTCCTAAAGATACAGAAACCGCTGCCAAGCTGATGGAAGAAATGGAAATGGGCTGCGTCGTTGTTCTTGGAGGAGACGGCACCAACCGCCTTGTGGCAAAGCATTTGAAGAAAGTTCCCATGATCGGCGTTTCAACGGGTACCAACAATGCTTATCCCAAAATGATTGAAGGCACAATTGTAGGCATGGCTGCAGCAGCCGTGGCGACTAATAAAATCGATTGCGAAAAAGAATGCCAGAGAGACAAGATTATCGAGATAGGCAAGAATGGAGAATGGATTGATATGGCATTGATGGACCTTGTCATATCAGATGAGGTATTTACTGGCGCCAGAGCAATATGGGACATGGACCATATAAAAGAGATAATTGTATCAAAATGCCATCCTGCCACCATAGGCTTTTCAGCTGTGGCCGGTGTTCATAAAATAATCAGGGGATGCGATGACTTTGGCGGAAAGATTTCTTTGAATACAGGAAACCATAAATTTATTGCGCCAATATCTGCAGGCCTTATGACTGCAGGTCTTTCATCGGGCGTTGAAGTCATTGAACTGGATAAGGTGATCGAGTGGGAGGCACCATTTAGAGGCATTATCGCAGTAGACGGAGAAAGGGAAATATCGTTTAGACAAGGTGACCATCTGAAATTTAGAATTTCAAGGAGTGGTCCCATAAATGTGGATGTAAACAAGACAATCGAACTTGCACAAAAGGCGGGATTCTTCGAATTATAGAACTGGAGAATTATTGCAGAATCACCGGGGACGGTTTGGTCTTAACCCCAAAAGTGCAAGCATGCAGGGACAGGAAAATCAGAATATGGCGGGCAGGTGTTTCCCGGTGTTTGAATTTGAAATAATTGAAACGAATAAATATAGAAAGTGCTATTGGATTTAAATGATTGTAATCATCAATGAAAAGTGTTAGTATATCACGGTATACTGAAGGAAATGTCAAACCAAATATAACTAATTGCATAGTTGCAATTGGAAATGATATGTATTTAGGAGCTTATTTGTATAGGCTCTTTTTCAATGTAAAAGGAAGGGAATATTATGATAAAAGTTGATAGCTTGTCCTACTCATATCCGCAAAAGGAGCTGTACAACAAGGTTTCATTTGAACTCGAAGACGGTCAGCACTGCGCGTTTATAGGAAGAAGCGGAAGCGGTAAGAGCACGCTGATGGATATAATCATGAATCCGGAAGATTATATGTTCGACGGCAAGTTGGATATGGACCCGAATTGCAGAATCGGGTATGTGAACCAGTTCTCAAAACTGGACGAAACAAAAGAAACCACTGTCTTCGAATATATAGGGCAAGAGTACATCAAGCTTCAAAGTGAAATAACATCTATTTGCGCAGAAATGGAAACATCACCGGATATCGATATTTTGCTGGAAAAGTATCAAAAGGCCCTGGACGCCTTCGATGCCATTGGCGGGAATGACTACGAAAGCAACATCAACAACAAATTGAACCTTTCAGATTTGGTCAGACACAAGGACTTAAAGGTGGCTGAACTCAGCGGCGGCGAATTCAAGCTTGTTCAGGTCATAAAGGAAATGTTAACCTGCCCGGATTTGATAATAATGGACGAGCCGGATGTGTTCCTGGATTTTGAAAACCTAATTTCACTGGAAAAACTGATCAATTCCCACAAAGGGACCATGCTGATCATTACCCACAACAGATATTTGTTGAATCACTGTTTCAACAAGATTGTGCATCTTGAAAACATGGAGATAAAAGAGTTTGACGGAAGATTTATTGATTACAACTTCTCGCTTTTGCAAAGCAAAATAGAAATGCAGGAACTGGCCTTCGCCGATGACCAGGAAATGCTCCGCAATGAAATTATGATAGACAAGCTGAGAGACATAGCAACATATAATTCCGACGCTTCAAAAGGGAAATCCCTCAGAGCCAGGATTAAAATCCAAAAGAGGCTGGAAAAGAGCAGAACCAATGCGCCGTTCGTAGATGTCAAGCAGCCTGAAATCAGCTTGGATATGGAGAATGAAATTGAAGAATCCATTGTCTTGAAAGTTGACAATTACTGCGCAGCCTTTGATGAAGAGCTTCTTTCAGATGTAAACTTCGAGATCAAGGCCAATGACAAGGTGGCCCTCATCGGTCCAAACGGATCCGGAAAAACAACCTTGATTAGGGATATATTTAAAAACGAAAGCGATTCAATCGAAATGAATTCCGATGTCGAGCTTGCCTATCTGTCCCAGTTGCAAGGGGAAATACTGGATGAATCAAATACAATAGTCGATGAGTTCTTTGATGCGGGATTTGAGACTTTGCATGATATAAGGGCATACCTTTCAAGCTACGGGTTTGAGGAAGAAGAAATCGGTCAAAAAATAGAGTTTCTGTCCGGAGGAGAAAAAAACATACTTCAACTGGCCAAGGTTTCACACAGCAAAGCGAATTTGTTGCTTCTCGATGAACCGACAAGCCATTTGGACACATATACACAAATGGCTCTGGAAAATGCCTTGGAAGAATATAGCGGTGCGGTAATGATGATTTCTCATGATTATTATTCAATTGCGAATTGCATGGACTATGTTTTGGTCATCGAAGACAAGCATATCAGAAAGATGGGCATGAAAAAATTCAGGAAGATGATTTATTCCAATCATTTCGACAAAGACTATTTGCATAGAGAACAAAAGAAAAGAACACTTGATAAGAAAATAGCAATGGCCTTGAAAGACAGTGATTTTGAGCTTGCAAAACTGCTTTCCGAGGAGCTTGAGAAGTTGATTGAATCGCTTTAGGTGTATGTTTTATTATAATTGGCTGGAAGACTGCAACTATAGAATTGATGGTCAAAAAGAGGGCATATTAGCTCTCTTTTTTCACGTCATCATATGCAATATTCTACTTCTGAAGCGTCTGAAAATGACGAACGAAGCGAATTGAAAATTTCAAAGAACAGAAAAATTTTGGTGTAGAATTTGAACAATCCAGGTATAGATAGAATAAGGATAAAAGATGGAATCCTGTAGAAGAGAAATTCGGCATGTTCAGCTGATGAAAGATGGCTGCGCCGGAAAGGAGGGATTGAATTGGCCCAAAAGTTAATCTGTTCATTATCAAAAAGACGGCTTAATCCATATGTCGGAAGCAAGGCGGCAAACATTCATTTTTTGTTGAGACACGGCATAAAGGTTCCAGACAGTTGGGGAATCGTCTGGACAGCCTATGAGCAAAATCTTCGCGATAGCCGTAAAACGCAGATGGATCTATGCAGAGAACTTAAAACTATAATTGATCCACGAAAGAGTTATGCTGTTAGATCTTCTGCATCGCTTGAAGATTCGGGGGAATTTACCTGTGCGGGCCTTTTCAAAAGTTATCTTCAAGTTCAGGGAATAGACAATATCATAGCTTGCATTGCCAAAGTATGGGCATCTTTGGAATCCCCTGAATTTGAGGCATATTGGAAGCATAATATGAATTCGAAGTGCATTCCTCGCATGGCTGTTATAATTCAGGAAATGGTTCAGGCACAATTTTCCGGAGTGGTTTTCACCAAAAACCCGGTGTCGGGTTTTTCTGAAACCATAATTGAGGCCGGAAAGGGTACGGGTATATCCCAGGCCCAGTCCCATCAGGATCCTGAGCGTTGGGTAAGCAAATGGGGCAATTGGTGTCAAAAGCCGAAAGACGGGGTATTGAGTGAAGCTCTGGCAAGAGAAATAGTGGTCCAAGCGGCAGATATTTCGCGAAAATACAGACAGCCCGTTGATATTGAATGGGCATGGGACGGGAAGGAGCTTTATTTCATACAAGTTCGCCCGATAACCCGTTTGGACATTCCTGTCTATTCAAACCGCATAGCCCGTGACATGCTTCCGGGAATTATCAAGCCGCTTGTTTGGTCAGTCAATACCCGGCTTATCAACCCTGTTTGGGCAGACATCCTCATGCGACTTACAGGAGAGCGTTCGTGGGAACCCGATAACTTCACCGGTCATTACTATTATCGTGCCTACTTCAATATGAGTATTTTTGGTCGAGTGTTCGAAAGGCTGGGAATGCCGGCAGAGTCCTTGGAATTATTGTATGGTTTGGAGCAGGATGGACCGGAAAAGCCAAAGATGCGACCCGGATTGGGTATTATCTCGCGGTTGCCGGGCCTGACGGCATTTGCCATGAGTCTTGTTGGAATACATTACCGCCTTAACCGCTTAATAAAGGTAAAGAAACCCGTTTATGAAAAGCTGGCAGTCCGTATGGAGAGCGAGAGGGATTCAGAGGAATTGTTTAAGCTGGCTTTGCGGATTTTTGATGAGACAAGAACAGTGGCTTATTATAATATTATAATTCCCATGTTTGCGATGATGCATCACCAGCTTCTCTCCCGAATGATTAAAAAACAAGGGTATGATGTGAGGTTGCTGGAACTAAGGGGCGGAAGGGAAGCGGCAGCGCTATATAATCCTCATCATTCCTTAAAAGCTTTGCATGATCGTTATTTTGGCGATATTGAAATTCATCCGGACAGCGCTATGTTGCCTCCGGAAAAAGAAGAGCAACTAAAGAAGGATATTGACCAATTCTTACGGAAATTCGGGCATTTGAGCGACAGCGGGAATGACTGTTCCAGTATTCCGTGGCGGGAAGTTCCTGGTTTGATTCGCCGTATGATTGTCCAGCAGAAGGCAGTCAGAAGCGAACAAGAGTCTCAGAGTTTCAAAGAATTGAAACTGCCATGGATGCAGCGGATTTTAATCGGCATTGTATTCAGGCGCACGAGCAGGTTTGCTGTCGATCGTGAAAAAATCAGTTCCATGTACACCTACGGCTATGGTCAATTCAGGACTTGCTTTGTCAAACTGGGCGAGCAACTGGTAAGGCAGGAAGCACTGGAAGACCGGGAAGATGTTTATTATCTCTATTTGTCGGAACTATCGGAATTGGTAGGGGTTGAGAAGCCGGCTTCACAGAAGGCCTTGGTTTCATCACGCCGTCAGGATATGGAATACTACAGGGAAGCCGTTTTGCCGGAAATAATCCTAGGCAATGAACAACCTCCGGTTATGAAAATTGCAAAAGGCGCATTGCATGGGATTCCCACATCAATCGGCACTTATTCAGGTCCGGCCCGGATAGTCAATGGCATAGAGGATTTTGAAAAGATTCAGGACGGGGACGTTGTTATTATTCCCTATTCGGATGTAGGATGGACTCCTTTGTTTGCAAAAGCCGGCGCTGTGGTGTCGGAATCCGGGGGGATGCTTTCCCATACTTCAATTGTTGCCCGGGAATACCGCATCCCTGCAGTTGTTTCGGTTGCGGGAGCCTGCCGGCTCGAGGATGGCAGCAAGGTCACTGTCAATGGATATAATGGCGATGTCGCCTTGCATACTGAAAGGAGGGAATATTAATGTCTCCTTTATGGATTTACACAATCATTGTTGCAGCAGGCTATCTTATCGGTTCAATATCCTTTGCACGGCTGGTTTTCGCCAAGCTTAAACCAGGTGAGACCCCGGATTTTATACGGACTCCAACAACTGATGGCCAGGCGGAGCTTATTTCTCATGCGGTAGGCGCTACGAATGTGATGATTGCCTTCGGCCCACGGTGGGGAATGCTGGTCAGCATACTCGATGCGCTGAAAGGGTTTCTGCCAACCTTGGCATTGCTTGCTGCCTTCCCGGAGGATTCCTATCACTTGGCGGCTGCCGTGGCTGTTTTGATTGGTCATTTATGGCCGGTTTGGCACCGGTTTTCCGGGGGAGGCGGCAATTCGAGCATAATGGGGATGCTGCTTGCTATCAGTCCCTTGGGACTTGTGATTACTCATGCAGGGGGCATGCTGATCGGACGTTTTGCGCCAATTTTTGCATTTATAGGCGGCATTGTTTTGACTATACCATGGTTTGCCTTCAGAGATGGCGTTTACAGTCCAGAAGTCGCTTTTGCGATTGCAATTTCGATTTTGTATGTCTTGGCTGAGATACCCGAGATGGTGCAATTAAGGGACCTGAAACGAGACGGGCATGTGTTGGATTACAGGCATGTTCTTTCAATGATGAAAAAATCTGCAGCTAGCGGAGAGTCTGGCAAATCTTTCGGAGACCGGAAATAAAAATACAATAAAAAGCAGGGTTAAAAAGTAGGGGGGCGGGCTTTTTGCTTCATATCAAAACAACTGAGGAGCACTACAAGCGATTGGGGACTTTAACATGAGTCAATGATGACAAGTCAACATATGGCCTCAATGGCTTACACTCAAGAAATGCCTGCTCTAAACACAATGAATTCCCTGGGTTTGGAGTTTTTGATTTGTTTTGGCAACTTTTCTTGTGGCGTGCAGTTTGAATTGTTATAATTCAACTGTGACAAATTCGGACAAAATTTTATTTGGCTGGAAAACAAAAGTGATTCAAACAGAAAAGCTTTTTACCAGCTTAGAGGCGTTTGGCGTAAAATTGCGGATGGTATGGAGGGGAAAATGACTGAATTATTGGCACCTGCAGGAAATATGGAAGCTTTGAAGGCCGCAATCTCTAACGGTTGTGATGCAATATACCTGGGAATGCAAAAATTTGGCGCGCGTGCGTACTCGTCCAATTTCGATCTAAAATCGCTAAAAGAGGCTGTCAGGTATGCGCACCTTAGGAATGTTAAAATCTATGTCACAATGAATACCATCGTTTTTGAAAATGAAACCCCAGATATGAAAAAGCAAATGGACGATTTGAATGAAATCGGGGTCGATGGAATCATCGTCCAGGACCTGGCCGCTTTCGAGTATCTGGTTGAAAACTTTATCGACATGGAGGCGCATTGCTCGACCCAAATGGGAATAGACGATCTGGATGGAACCCTGCTTTTCAAAGAGCTTGGAGCCAAGAGGGTCGTCCTGTCCCGAGAACTTGAGATTGAAAAAGTAAAAGAGATAAAAAAAGCAGCCAAGATGCCTTTGGAGATATTTGTCCACGGAGCTTTATGCGTGTCCTATTCCGGAAACTGCCTTATGTCCGGCCTGATAGGCTACCGGAGCGGAAACCGCGGAAGATGCGTGGGTTCATGCCGCAAGGTCTATGAACTGATTGACAAGACAAGGGACATATCCTTGGGGAAAAGCTATATTCTGTCCACCAAGGACTTAAACACAATCGAGCATATCGATGAGCTGAAAGAAATCGACTCTTTGAAAATAGAAGGTAGAATGAAAGAGCCTGCCTATGTCGCCAATGTCGTATCGAAATACCGCAAGGCCTTGGACAATAAAATAACCGAAGAGGACAAGGAAGACCTGAAGAAAACATTCAATAGGACCTTTACCAAAGGCTATTTGTTTGGCGAAGACAAGAAGGACATCACAAACATCTTGCGGCCCAACAACTTTGGCTATGAAATTGGAAGAATCAGCAGGGTTGTAAAAGACATGTACGAAATAAAACTTACGCGCACTCTGAATCAAAACGATATAATCAGAATAAATCATGACAATGAAGACGTTAATTTGACTGTTGTAAAACTCTACGACAAAGACGGCAAATTAATAAACAGGGCGGAACATTTCTGCTATATCAAAATCAAGGAAAAGCTTTCTAGGGGCGACGCCGTATATATAACTAAAGACTATTTGTATTACAAGGATCTGGAATCATCACTTGAAAAAGAATTCAAGCGCTTTCCCCTGGATATCAGGGTGTATGCATATCCGGATTCAAAGCTTGTCATAGATGCCAAAGGCCTGGGTTTCAATTATCTATATGAAAGCGGGGAAACATTGGGCCAAGCAATCAATAATCCGACAACAAAAGACCAGGTGATAAAGCAATTTTCGAGATTGAATGACACTATATTCGAGCTGGGTCATGTGGATTTTGAGGAATGTTATGCATTCATTCCGGCCAAGCTGCTTAATGCTGCAAGAAGGGAAATTGTGCGCGGCTTATGCGACTTGAAGATCAACAGCAAGAAGAAAAGAATGAAGGCTTGGCAGGTAAAAGAAAAAATAAGCTTTCCCCCTAAAAAACCCTACCTAACGGCCTCTGTCACGACCAATGAGCAGTATGACGCCTGCGTGAGCTGCGGAATAGGGGAAATCTATTTTCAAAACATCGTCAGAAGAAACCACAACGATTACAAGGAAAAAGAAGAGCAGCTTCTCATAGGGGGATACGGGGGAATTCATCACTACAGAAAAACCAATCCTTTCGTTGCGGACTATTCTTTGAATGTTGTCAATTCCGTCAGTTGCCATGAATTATTCAGACTTGGCGCCTCGCGGGTGACTCTGTCCTATGAACTTAACAAGCGACAAATCGAAGACCTAATCCACGCCTATCATGAAGAAAATGACGGTTATCCCGCGCTGGAAATGATTGTATATGGAAAGGCTCCTTTGATGTTTTCAAAATATTGTCCTCTTAAAAAAATGGATCAATGCGGCATTTGCAGAAGCAAAAACTATGAGCTGAAAGACGGGCACGGAAGTTTCCCCATAATTGCTCATGATGACTGCACAACGACTATTCTCAATGGGAAGACGCTGAATCTTTTAGATGAAATGCAAAGCATAAAAGGAATCGAGGCATTCAGACTGAATTTTACGGTTGAATCAGAAGACCAGGTTGTCAAAACTATTAATGATGCATTGGGCAAATTAAACGGTACAATCGACAAAGCTGTATTTAATCAGGAAACCGACACAAGAGGGCATTTCAATAAAGAGATTTTGTAGGGAAAACCCGGAATCCGAGTGTTGTTTCCAATAACCATTGGGGAATAACCGCGGGACTGGGCTGTTGCTTCATATGAAAACAACTTGACAAATCCAGACAAAAACGTCCTCAGCGATTCTAATAAATAAGTTTGTTTACAAAGGATATAAAACAAAGATAATGCTTTAATTGTAAAACGATTAAGCATATTTAGAAGAGCAACTAGTCGTGTCGATGGTTTATATGATGAATTATGGCGCGTTACATTAAAAATTCAATATATCAACGGGATTAGTATTGTTTTATAATATCCTTTAATTTTATAAAGAGGAGGAATAAATGGAAAAACGAAACCGTCGTGGAAATATAGCTGTTGTTGGATCGTGCATGGCTATTTTTTGGTCTGGTGCAATGGTTTTTGGTTATCCTGGACTGTTAGCAAGTTATTGGAGAGAGATTTATAATGTTGATGCAAGTTCTACTGGTGCAGTATTGACATTATTGTTATTCTCACTCGGTATTTTTATGTTCTTTGGTGCAAAGTGGCATATGAAATTAGGTACAAGCAAGAGTATTCTTATAGGCGCGGGGATAATGGTGGTTGCATTGTTTTGTCTTAACTTTGCCCAGGATATGACTCTTGTTTATGTGTTTGGCTTTTTAAACGGTACTTCATCTTGCTTTATTTACAGCCCGGGGCTCACAACCGCTCAAAACTGGTTTCCTAATAAAAGAGGATTCTATACAGGTATAATAAATTTTATATTTGGAATTTCAGGTGCAATTATGGCACCTGTTATGAACAAGTTATTACAAAATTACGGTTTTGTTAATATGAATTATATCTTAATGGCATTGATGGTAATCACATGTATTATTGCTTCGCGACTTACAGAAATGCCTGACAAAGCCAATATGTCTGATGAAGAAAAAGAAGCTCATGTGAAACTTCTTGAAGAAGTGAAAAATGCCAAATCCGGGCAAAAAATGGCTGAATCCAAGACCGTTAATGAAGCCATTCACACTAAGCAATTCTGGTTCTTATGGTTGACATGGTGCTTTATGGGGGCAGCAGGAATATCGATGGTCGGACTTTCTACCGGTTATGCAATAAAACTTGGATTATCTGCTGTAGTTGTACTAACTTCATTTAACTTGACAAATGGTATCAGTCGTATTATAGCGGGTACATTATCAGATTATATTGGTCGCAATTTGACAGGAGCGATTACATTTGTAATAGCTTCTCTAGCATATTTCATGTTGCCTTATTCCACAAGTCTTGTAATTGTTGCAATTTGTTCGGCTTGTATCGGTTTTGCATTTGGAACCTTGTTTGCTGTTACGGCACCTCTTGCAACTGACTTATTCGGACTAAAGAATTTTGGTATGATTTTCGGACTTATCTTTACTGCATATGGTTTTGTAGGTGGAATTGTAGGCCCTGCACTCGCAGGGTTTGTTCTTAAGCTTACCGGAGAGAACTATGGCCCGGTATTTTCATACTTGGGTACGTTCTGTGCATTGGCGGCATTCTTGGTAATGTTTGCTAAACCAAAAGAAGAAAGCGTAAAAAAACAGAACATATACTAATTAATCGAATTTAAATCATTGGGTCATTCAACTTATTGAAATTATAGCTGCCTTAATAAACTTAATAATATTCTTGACTCAAATCACACTGAAAATGTTTCTGTAAGAACCGGGGTTTATTCAAGGGCTATTCATATTGGAAAGGAAATGAACTATACTGTTTTCGTATGTTATAATATGAATATCATTGACATTGATTTAAAACATAAGCACTCTAACGCATTCATTTTAAATGAAAAAGTTGGAGTTTTTTATTATATTGGATAATATGCAAGTTTAAAACTTACTGAAAGGATAGGGGTATATGAAAAAAAGTAATAAGACGGAGAAATTATTTGATAGAAACTTCATGAAGTGGGGATTTGATATGAATTTGTTTGTATCAATCGTATCCGCTTTTTTGGTATTGTCATTTACAGGATTTACTCTTCTGCGACCCAATCTGGCAGCAGAAACATTTGCTTCCGCTAATTCCATTTTGAATACCAAATTCAATTGGGTATTTGTTATTACTGTAAATGCATCATTTGTATTTTTGCTTGTACTTGGTTTTTCAAAGCTTGGCAGGATTCGTTTGGGTGGTTTTAATGCGAGGCCGGAATATAATAATTTTTCATGGTATGCTATGCTCTTCAGTGCCGGAATAGGTATCGGCATTTTCTTTTATGGAGTAGCAGAACCAATATATCATCTTTCTATTCCAGATGCATTGAGAAGCGGGTCTTCGGTTGACAATTTCAAGATGATGTTTCTTCATTGGGGAGCCCATGCATGGGCACTCTATGGACTTGTGGCTGTCGGTCTTGGATATTTTGCGTTCAACAAGGGTTTGCCGTTTTCATTCAGATCACTTTTTTATCCAATAATATACGATAAAATATTTGGGATTTGGGGAGATATAATTGATACTCTTGCAGTAGTGTCTGTTTTGTTTGGTTTGGCAACATCTCTTGGTCTTGGTGCACGGCAGATCAATTCAGGGCTAAATTATGTTTTTGGCATTGAATTCAGCCCGGCTGTTCAAGTTTCTTTAATTATAGGGATTACATTTTTAGCGACACTCTCCGTTGTAAGCGGTATTTCAAAGGGGATTAAATTATTAAGTCAAGCTAATACCATTCTGAGTTCTGTATTCTTGCTAGCTATTTTAATGATTGCTCCTACAGGTTATGTTATTTCGACGTATCTGAGCAGCTTAGGCATTTATTTGAAAGATTTTGTGCAGATAGGCTTATTTACAGGCACAGAGGCAAGCGATGTAGCGTGGCAAGAGGGATGGACTATATTTTATTGGGCTTGGTGGGTATCTTGGACACCATTTGTGGGGACTTTCATTGCTAGGATTTCAAAAGGTAGAACAATCAAGGAGATTGCTGTCGGTACTGTTGTATTGCCTACTTTGATAATAACGTTTGCTATGACTGTGCTGGGGGCAACCGGTATTTATCTTAACCAATCAAGCGGGGGCGTAATTGCTGAAGCAATTAATACTAATATATCAACATCAATATTTGAAATGCTAAAATACCTAATTGTATCCGAAGGGTTGAGAATTTTCATGTATTGTGTAGCTGTTGTAGCAATAATACTGTTTTTTGTTACAAGCAGCGATTCCGGATCCTTGGTTGTTGACAATCTTACAAGTAGCGGCAAGGAAAATTCTCCGAAGAGGCAACGTGTATTTTGGGCAATTATGGAAGGCATAATTGCCATGTCAATTCTTCTTCTTGGCGGTGAAGAGGCACTCAAAACACTTCAGTCAGCAGTTATAATCACTGGCTTGCCATTTTCGATTTTATTGATCATTATGATGTTCTCACTTACAAAAGAATTGAAGCTCAGCTACAAGAAACACGAATACAACAAAGTTGTTAAGCTGAAGAGAAGACTCGACAAGCTTGATAAAGATGTCGAGTATAAATAAAAACATATATAATCACTGTGGACGTTTAAATTTATTTAATACTGAATATCACCATTCAATATGAAAACAGGTGCACTAAAAAGAGGGAGGGAGTTGCTATTTTGAATTTATAAAAATATACGGGCTTTATCATGAGTTGTAAGGAGTTGAAGAATGGAGTATTATAAAAGGAAAGCTGCAATGATAAGTCACAAGAGTTGATGGCGAAAATGAGGCAAGAAACACATATGAGAAAACCGGCAGATACGCTTTTAAACAAAATATTGAAAACGAGAGTTGCCAAGGCAAATATTTATTACATAGCGATTGTTGCTATTATAGTTTTGCTTTCTTTTATTTCTCCTGAGAAAGACCTTGGGCTTGTTAAAGGTGAGATTTTTCCGTTGAACGAGCAATGGGATGTTTCGGATGGTTATGGCAGTTTCAATGATGTCTCATTGCCTTATAAAATAGAGGACGGTCAAAAGGGCGAAGAGTTTTCCATTACCAGAACAATTGAAGAAGACTTTGAAGACGGAATGTTTTTGAGAATACGGGCTTCCATGCAAGACATTGCTGTGATTGCAAAAGGTGAGGTAATATATGTAAGCAAAAGAGACAATGAAGGAACTTTGACATTCCCGGAAGTGAGCATGTGGCATTTGGTCAAAATTCCGAGGAACATGGAAAATGAAGAATTGACTATCGAATTCTCGACGCGGATTGATACCTTCAAAGGTGTCGTGAATCCCATATATTATGGAACAGAAGGAGCCTTGCTTAAGGATTTGATAGCGCGAAATTATGCCGGCTTGGTTGTGGGAATCATTATGCTGCTTGCTGGAATAATATCGATAATTGTTTCGTTTGCACTTAGAAAATTGGATGATAGAAGATTGTTTTATATCGGGACCTTTTCCGTCGCGGCGAGCATATGGATGCTTGCGGAACTGCGAATTCTACAATTTGTGACAGGGAACAGGTTCATATTGGGAGGAATCAGCTATCTGATGGTTCCTTTAATGGCGGTTTCGCTTATACGCTACTTCGGAATCGTTTTTTTGGAAAAGTATTCGAAAACTATTTACCGGATTTCAGTTCTTTTGGCGGTTTGTCTTGTATTATTGCTTGCTTTTCAGATGTTTGGGATCTTGCCTTTCATCAGTGGAGTTGCATATGTGAATTTTTTATTGGGTCTGACTATAGTATGGCTGGCGGCAGTTATTTTTTATGAGGCCGTTTTGCTTAAGAATAAAAAAGTGGGCAAATACGGAATTTATATGGGATTATTGGTAGTTTCAGGTTTGATGGAAATTATTGCATTTTTCAAAAAGGATTTTGAACATATGTCTCAATACAGCAAATTGGGTTTTGGGTTATTCCTTTTTTGCATGCTTTTGGAGTCTATCCGTTACTTTAACAGCATTTTGACACTTAACCATAAGACAAAGTTTTTGGAAGAAATGGCATATACGGATAGTCTTGTAGAAGGAAACAACCGGGCTGCATACGAAAGGGATCTGGACTTGATTTTAGATTCGCCCAATTACAAAATATTTGGATTCGTTTTGGTAGACATCAATAGGTTAAAACAAATCAATGACATTTACGGTCATGCAAGCGGCGACAAAGCAATCATAATATGCTATCAGTTGCTTTGCAAAGCCTTCGGAAAAACGGGCACATGCTATAGATTGAGCGGAGACGAGTTTGCCTGCATCGTTAAGGAGATAGATGAAGCGGTGCTGAGAGAGGCTGTAAATGACTTGAACCGAGAAGCGGATAGAGAAAACAAGCAACAAAAATATCCTTTCAGTTTAGCTGTAGGTTATGGCTTGTATGAAAAAGTAGGTATGGACGAAAGAAAGAATTTCAGCCAATTTTTTCATGAAGTGGATCAGCTTATGTACGGGAAGAAGAAACGCCGCTATAGCGATTGGATTGAATCGGAGACCGATCAACAAAACAATGGAAATTCAATTGATATCAATTTGGTCAAACCGGGAACGAGCTATAGAAAGGCAAGCGGGCGGGGTTGAATTTGATTGGTTATATAAACACAGCGGACTGCTTGATGTGGATCCTGAAAGAGACGTGTTTTAGGGCGGATAAAATTGACTGTATTATTCTGCTATTAAAAAAAGCGATTATAAATCATCGATGATTTATAATCGCTTTTTTTAATTTTTGCTAGCTTTTGCATTCTTGATGACGCTAAGCAGAATGCTGTGAATCGATTGATTTTCACTTTGTATGACGGGATTCTGTATATAGGTATTGTTCATGTTGAATCTGAATTTATTGGCTTTGCTTATCAAATTGTAATCGTCCCCGGTAAAGGATACCCCTACTACATACTTGGAGTCGTTTTGCGCATATCTTACAATTTGACCCGTTACAGTTCCAACGGATTCAATGCTCAGTTCAACTGACTTGTTTATATTGAAGTCGAAATTTGGACAATATTCCTTTAGAGTAATCAGCATGCCTTTTTCGGAAAAATCGGTTACTGTGCCGCAGTGGCCGCAATTGTCATGATGCTCGCAGGAAGTTATCAATGACTTGAAACCGAGGCTTGTAGGAATTCGTTCGGTTTTTCTTAAACGTTTCTTTTCCAGTGACAAGAATATTGAAATGAAAATGGCAGCCATGTTGTAAACGCACCAAATCATGTTGACAATGATTCCGCTGAGGAACATCCCGGCGGACCATTTGAATATAATATTCATGTTGACTACAAATGCTAAAACACTTGCGGCAAAAAGAAAAATATGAACAGATGCAAGGCTGAAATTGAATTCATCTTTGTCCTTCAGAGTTCCCTTTGGGGTTACGTTGAACTTCAACTGCCTGTTCAATAAAAACTCGCCTGCGAATGAAAGGGCCAGTTTGGGCGCCATGGCGGTATCATAGATATGGCTCCATACGGTATTTCTTTCTTTACCTGAAATCGACTTGAAATAAAGCGATGTGCTTATGAAATGCGGAAGAAAAATCAAAAGCAGGTCCCAACCGTTTGCGGTGAAGATAATCACCCTGAAAAGAAGGAAAAGCAAAGGGGAAACGATATAAACCATCTTTTGAAGTCCGAACATCCAATAAACAAAACCGTCCAAGTAAATCAGCTTTTGGGCAAATGTAAGATTTTTCATTATCAAAGGATTGTATTTCTTCATGACCTGAGTGTTGCCTCTGCACCACCGGTCCCTTTGCTTCATTAAATCCTGGAAATTTTCGGATGTCAGCCCGAGCGCCAATGTCTCTTTAACAAAAAAACTTTTGTAACCTTCGTTTTGAATAAGCATGCCGGTGGCCATGTCTTCGGTGATGGAGCCTGTCGGAATGCCTCCAATTCTGTCTATGGCAGTTCTTCTGAAAAGGGCATTGGTGCCCACATGGAGAACCGCATTGAAATGAGCCCTTTTTTCTTGCATTGTCCTCATGAAAAAATCTTGCTCGTTAGGAATGTTCAAGCCCATTCCCAGATTGTACTGGAATGGATCCATATTGTAGAATACTTGGGGGGATTGCACAAATCCCGTAGCCTCGTCTTCAAAGTAATTAAGCATGACAGATATTATATTTTCTTTTGGAATCATGTCCGCATCCAGCAAAAGAACGAATTCTCCCGATGCTTTCGTCAAAACATTGTTTATATTGCCGGCTTTTGCGTGTTCGTTGCTGTCTCTTGTCATGTAGTTTATATCATATTCTTGGCACAGATTCCTTATTTGGGCCCTGTTGCCGTCGTCACCCATGTATATTTTCAGCTTGTCCTTGGGATAATCGATATTAAGGCAGCCGACAATAGTCCTCTTCAATATGTCTTCCGGTTCATTGTAGGTTGATATGATGATATCGACTGCGGGCTTTTCAATAAAGGGATGCGTTCTTTCAATAACCATAGGTTTATGCTTAGAAAACAGCATTCTTAAAACAATGTTTTGACCCAGTGCGACAGTCTCGAAGAAAATCAGCAAAAAAGCAAAAATAAAATCAAAGGTTCTGATATCGGGCAAGGTATAAAAAATTCTCCAAAAGATGTATACAGAGGATAGAAACAATCCAAAAACACCCAAAAGATTTCTGAATCGGTTTTTATTGCTTAAAAAATAGAGAGTCAACGTGATGAAAATCATCACTAATGACAGAGTGACCTTTACAAACAAATTGAACACCGCCTCGAATGAAATTATGTTGTATAGTGCAAATTGAAAAAGAATGAATGCTTGATCTTTCGAAAGATGTTTACCAATTCCATCCCAATAGGTTTTGACTTTTGATCATGAAAATGTCACAAAAACATTAGCTGATGTATATCTGAAGCTTTTTCAAATCTCTTGATTCTTGACTCAATTTCTATGATAAAGCAATTCAGCCAACTCTTCAAACCTTTGCGTATAGAATGTTCAATTATCGTATGGCAATAATTTTTATGGCTTGATATCATGCATTTAATTGCGAGTATGATATAATCGATAAAATATACTAAAGCAGATGTATCGAACCCATTTGACGGATACCCCAGGCTGCTGGTTTAGTGTTAGGAATCCCAGCTTGTTTGGAAAGCTGCGCATCTGCGCGATAGGAGGGAATTATGTTTAATCTTACAGCATTCATCGGATATATGGTTGCGGTTACCTTCACACCGGGGCCCAACAATATCCTTGTAATGACAAATGCCGGAACTTACGGCTTCAAAAAAACCTTGAACTACATGATGGGAGGGGCAATCGGAGTTTTTATGATTGTTGCCGCCAGCACATATTTCAATTTGTTGCTTTTCGATGTTATACCGACAGTAAAGCCTTTTATGGGGCTTGCGGGAGCGGCATACATGATTTATCTGGCGCTTAGGATCATCAGGTCTAAACCGCCGGAAGCCGGCCAATCGGGCGACCCTCTCAGGTTTCATTACGGATTCATAATGCAGTTTTTAAACCCCAAGCTGTTGATATTTGCCGTGACCGCCACATCCAATTTCATCGTGCCCTATTTTGACTCTTATTATTATGTTCCGTTCACACTTCTAATAACGATGATTTTTATCTTATCCTGGGTGGTTTGGTCTATTTTCGGATCCGTATTCAAGCTGTTTCTGAACAAGCATTATAAACCCTTCAACATTGCAATGGGTCTGATTCTTATATACAGCGCAGTCTCAATATCGGGTTTGACCTAAAGGCAATGAATATTCAGCATTGATGCAAGTGCCGGAATCGCCGGGGAAGGCCAAGCTTATTCGCCGCGCTTGCCATATTCCGCATGATTCTGCCTTGGGGTGCAAACATATAGGGCGGACCGCGCGCCGATATCGACGACTTTGACTTTCTCAAAACACTTCCTTAATTCATGAACGCAGTTCATCATTTCGGATTCAGGATTCTTGATGAAATTGAAATAGTGTCCTCCTTCAAGCCATTCAATTACGCTTGTCAAAAGAGATCTTTTTTGATTATAGTCATATATTAGAACTGCTGATTTTGTAACCCTTCCCATTTCGGAATACATAAGACTTCTATCGCCGGTATTCATTCCGTGAGCGACATATGAAGCTATTGAAATGTCGTAAGACTTATCATCAAAGGCCAGTTTTTCAAGAATATTTGTGCTCACAAAGCGGACCGAACTGTTTTCGGGTTTCTTCCTTGCGACACTTAGCATCTTTTCTGCCGAATCGACTCCAGTTACGGTGAACCCTTTTTCACTTAAAACCGCACATAAAGCTCCTGTTCCGCATCCCACATCAAGTATGGTTTTAAATGACGAAAGGCCCAGCTCTTTTTCGGCTATTCCCAACATCCTTGAAAATCCTTTTTTCTGACGTTGGTAAAACAAGCCATAAATTGGGGCTATAGAGTTGAATACAGATTCGCTTTTTCTTTCCTTCACAAATAAGCGCCTTCTTTCTTAGGCTTTTGAATTTAGTAAACAGAGCCTGTTCTACATAATTCGGTATTTCTTATCCAAGGGAATCAAAAGATAATCACGGCTTTAAGGGGAAAGTATCGGGCCCGTTTCATTTTGGTCTTGAATAAAACATTTCGACATGGGGTATTCCGTCTTCAAGATACATGTTCGAAACAGTCTCAAAGCCAAAGCTTCCATAAAAATTGGTCAAATGCTCCTGCGCTGAAATCCTTATTTCGCTTTCTTTCAGCCCATTTTCTATGAATTCAATTGCCTTTTCAAGCAGCTTTTTCCCCAGACCGCGACCACGCCATTCTTTTCTTACAAGAACCCTGCCTATGGATATCTCGTCATAGGAAACCCCCTTTTCAAGAATCCTAAGATAAGCCATTACCTTTCCATCTTCCATACATGCGAGGTGAAAGGCTTTCCGGTCTTTTCCGTCGCATTCCTGATAAACGCAGGCCTGTTCAACAATGAACACTTCCTCGCGGATTTTTATTATTTCATAGAAATCCCTCAAACTGAATTCTTCAAATCTTTTTATTATAAATTGCAAACTGTTTGCCCTCCCGTTTATTTATCTTTTTACATCAATGGAGCCCGGTATGATACAATCATGCACATTCATGAATAACTCAGGCGGTGACTGTTGCATAAGGAATAACCCTGGATTTTTTAGTCTTCAACGTATTCCAGTATGTCTCCCGGCTGGCACTCCAGGGTTTTGCATATTGAGTCCAGCGTCGAAAACCGGATTGCCTTTATTTTGCCGGTTTTGATATTTGACAAATTCACAGGAGAAAGGTCAATAAGCCTGGCAAGCTCGTTCAGTTTCATTTTTCTGTCTGCCAATATTCGGTCCAATCTGATAATTATGGCCATGTCCAATCTCCTTAAAGTGTCGTATCGTATTCATCCTGCAGGAAGAGTCCATATTCAGTGATATCCGAAAATATATAACCGAGTACACCTATCAGAACCCCAATCCAAGAAAAAACCACGGTAACGCTGAAATAATCTGCTGCAAATATGCTGATCAGTATGCATAGAAGGGTATTGCCAAGGGTTGAGTAAAGCAAAATAATATATGAAATTTTCCGCAGCGATTTTAAATACTTTGCCTGGAAGGGACTTTTCTTGTTTAGCATGTCGCTTGTCAAATTGCCGATTTCCCTGAGACCTATTATTACAATGATAAAGGGGATTATGTGGCTTATCAGGAAGTCCAAAACGATTGCGGCGCGGATATTGATCATATCCGTGGGGACAAATTGGAGGATATTCTTGGGAATCTCTCCCGAAATCATGAAAAAAGCACTTCCTATGCCAAGAGGCATATTTACGGAATAAATCCATCCGCGGATTCCTCTTTCAAATGAAATGGCAGAATCGGGGATGTTGAATATAAATACTAGGGCAATTAAGCCTAAAGCGGTGAAGACTATGCTTGCATAGTAGAAAAACCTTATTAATGAATGCAGGTTGCTTATATTTTTGTAACTTGTTTTTGATTTCATGGTCTTAACCTCCATTTGAATTCTCAATAGAAACATCCTTATAAATCACAGTATATAGTTAAAAATACGGAGAGTCAACGAAAAAATAATGAAAAACATAAAATTATTAATGATAAACGATAAATAAGCAAAGGAAGAGAGAAGAGCATCAAATGAAAACTTTCTTGGATGGATTGCTTTAATCTTGTTGTAAAGGTTTTGATTGGTGATAGAATTTAATTGAAAGATACATTTTGAAATAAATTTATGAATGAAATTAAAGATAGAATCAATTATTTGTAGGGGGCAATTGCTGTGGAGATAAAAATTCTTGGGACAGAATCGCTGGGAGTCAGGGGTCTTAGCTGCCTTGTCAAAAGCGGAAACAGAAAAATATTCATAGATCCCGGCATAGCGCTTGGATACACAAGAAAAGGCCTCATGCCCCACCCTGTCCAAATCGGAGTCGGGAGAATCATACGCGACAGTATAATCGAAGAATTGGAAGATGCAACAGACATAGTAATAAGCCATTTTCATGGAGACCACATACCCCTTTTGGATGCAAATCCTTACCAGCTTTCAATAAGCCAAGTGAAAAAATTGCCGGAAAAATGCAAAATTTGGTCAAACAAATGCAATGCTGCAAACGGCAAAATCAAGCAAAGGGAAGAGGCTGTAATCTTCGGGCTTGGCAGAAGCATTCACCAAGCTCAAGGGCGGGTGGACGAATCTCTGCTTTTTTCCGGTCCGGTACCGCATGGAGAGGAGAATTCACACCTTGGAAGGGTGACGATGACAAAGATTTCAGATGGAGACACTGCTTTTATCCATGCCTCAGACATACAGTTTTTAAGTGAAAAGACTATAGGCCAAATTCTGGAACAAGCGCCGGACATAGTACTTGCAAGCGGTCCTCCCATTTACATTCAGGGCTTTACGGAAGATAAAATGGAAAAAGCTTGGAATAATGCAATCAGGTTGGCCGATGGCGTGGAAACGCTTGTAATTGACCATCATTTGCTTCGCTGCATGGAGGGGCTCGACTGGCTTTCGGCGCTGTCAAAAGAAGCGGGAGGAAACGTAATATGCGCGGCCGATTACATGAAGTTTCCAAGGCATATGCTGGAAGCTCAAAGGGAAAAGCTGTACTGTGAAATGCCCGTTCCGGAGGCTTGGCACAGGCTTTATGCGGAGAATATAGTTGATGCGGAAGAATATATGGAAATGGCGAGAAGCAGGTACGATTGGTTTGCATATTGATCGGCAAGCCGGCTTTAATGGGACAGGATTGTTCAAATTGGATTTGTCTGATAGAATTAATGATTATATTTGCAAGCAAACATAAATACGAACAGGGAGAAGCCTATGTATGACATATTAATAGCAGGGGCCGGACCGGCGGGAAGCAATTTGGCTCGCATGCTTTCAATATCCACCGACTTGAAAATAGGACTGGTCGACAAGCGGAGATTGGACTTAATGGAGGACGACAAACTTGTCAAGGCCTGCGGCGGGCTCTTGTCTCCCGACGCGCAGCATATGCTTGCCAGGCTTGGAATTACCATACCGGTAAGTGTGCTGGAGGACCCGCAGCTTTTCAGTGTAAGGACCATAGATTTCGACAATGGACTTGACAGGCATTATCAGCGTTACTATTACAACATGAACCGTGAAAAATTTGACCGATACCTTTTCGGCTTGGTTCCGAATCAGGTTGACAAGTTTTGCGGGACAAGCGTAAAGAAAGCCCAAAGGAGCGGTTCGGGGTGGAAAATCACATGCCGCGACGGGGGAGAGAAAATTATGGAGAGCCGATTCCTTGTCGTTGCCGATGGAGCGAATTCGGTTCTGAGGAAGCAATTGTTCAGCGAAAAAATCAAACCGAGAAAATACGTAAGTCTTCAAAAATGGTATCCGGTATCAAGGGAAATGCCCTACTATACGGGTATCTTCGATTCGGAGGTGACGGATTACTATTCCTGGACAATACAAAAGAACAATGCGATGATTTTGGGTACGGCGGTGCCTTTGGGCGAGGATTTGCCACATAGCTTTGAATTGTTGAGGTCCAAGACATCGGAATATTTGGGGATTGCGCTCGATGGTCATTTGAAAACTGAAGGTGCCTTCATAGAAAGAACCATGGACATAAGAGGACTCAGATGGTCCGGCGACAAGGTGTGCCTTATAGGAGAGGCTGCAGGGGCAACGAGTCCCACATCGGCCGAGGGATTCAGCTACGCCCTCAAGACATCTCTTTATCTGGCGGAAGAACTGCAGAGGGGCTTCGGCCATGTGGAGAAAAGATACAAAAGAAGATGCCGCAAGATAGCAGCGAACATTGTCGGAAAGCATATCAAGTCGCCTGCAATGTACAACAAGTCGATTCGAAGGCTGGTAATGAAATCGGGTCTTACTGCCATGAAAATGACGCAAGGCGTGGAATAGGAAGGCGGGATGTCTTATTGGGCAGGGTTGGCTTTAAATATGATTTTGACGGCAGGCACTGGGCTTGCCGATCCTGATGGATATGCTCATTGTTGCAACAATCAATTTTGCGACAAGACACTACTAAAACAATCGGCTTGCTGAATAAGGCAAGCCGATTGTTTTTTGCAAAATGGAAGAGAAACATTTATTTAGAATTAATTTATTGTGAGTCCGCACAAAATATTAGGGTAATTATTACACATATATCACTCGTTGGAAATACATGAAAACACAAAATGCAAACAGGGGAAAAGTCATGAATAATGAGGAAAAATCCATCAAAATCAATATATTCGGTAAAATCGCCAGGCTTTTCATCAACCGGTTTCAGCTGTCCATTTTGGTCATTCTGCTGATTTTAAGCGTAGGCCTGCTTGGATTCGCCAACTTGCCAAAGGAATCGCTGCCAGAATTTGAATTTCCCGAAATAATAATTCAGACCACATTTCCCGGTGCAAGCCCCGAGGATGTAGAGTCATTGGTGACCAAGAAGATTGAAAACAAGGTAAAGGACCTTGAGGATATAGATACTCTTAATTCCGAAACCGGCTTTGGCATATCTGTTGTGAATGCAACATTCCTCGATTCTGTGGACATAGACCGCAAGAAAATCGAATTGGACAATGCGCTTAGGGAGATCAGTTTTACCGATGGGGTCGGAAATCCGGAATCATTCGTACTTTCCACAGCGGATTTTCTTCCGCTTATGAACATAAGCGTAGCGGGAGACTATGACCTGCCCCAGCTGACAAACATAGCAAACGACATCAAGGACGAAATTGAAGGCGTCAAGGGGATTGACAACGTTACGATAAATGGGGAAGTTTCCCGGGAAATAGAAGTCGTTTTGGATGAACTGAAGATGATGAAGTACGGTATCGACTACAATCAAATAAGGGAGGCAATACAAGTCAACAACTTCGATGCTCCGCTCGGTGAACTGCCGCTGAATGGAGTGAGATACAATCTTAGGGTGGACGAGTCCTACACCAGCCTTTCGGACATCGAGAACACCTTCATAAAAGAGGGCGTATATATAAAGGACGTGGCACGGGTAGTTGAAGGGCTGGCTCCTGTAGACAGCTACAACAGGACATTCATCAGAGGCTTGAACGAGGAGGCCTTGCCGTCCTTGTTCCTTACAGTCAACCGGGAAGTCAACAGCGATGTTATAGGCACAAGCCTGGCCGTAAAGGAATTGCTGAAGGAATCTAAAGGCACATTGTACACAGACGATGTTACGGTCAATGTTTCCAATGACTTGGCGGTCAACGTGGACAATGACCTGGGCAAGATAGAAAGCAGCGCATGGTCGGGTCTTCTGGTTGTAATAGTTGTGCTTTTCCTTTTCATAGGGCTCAGGGAATCGCTTATCGTATCCATAAGCATTCCTTTAAGCTTGCTTGGAACTTTGGGGATTTTGAACCTTTTCAATCTGACATTCAACACTTTTGTGGTTCTGGGACTCATAGTGGCGCTTGGTCTTCTTGTGGACAATTCAATCATTGTGATGGAAAACATCGATCGCCTGCACAGGAAAGAGTATTCAATTTTTGAAGCCGCGTTCTACGGAACCAACCAAGTCGCTTTTCCAGTCGCGTCCGCAACGATGACGACTTTAGCGGCCTTTTTCCCATTGGCCATTTTACCGGGCGTTCTTGGCAACTTTGTGTCGCCAATCGCCGTAACGATCATGATAACGGTTTCTGTATCACTCTTTGTTTCCCTGGCCATAACACCGAGTCTTTCAGCCAAGATACTCGCGGGGAGGCAATTCAAATTAAACAAAAGGGTGCGTGTAGTCGGAGGGACCATTGCAGTTGCATTCCTCAGCTATATAGCCTTCAGGGGGGTCGGCAGCATTTGGATTACAATAATAATGGTGTCCCTATTTACCGTAATGATGTTTCTCAGAACGATGTATGTTTCGGAAAAGGGTTTGGAAGAGACTCGCTTGACAGAAAGATACAGTCGCTTCATATGGTGGATTGTAATTAAAAAGCGACGCGGGACTTTGGTTCTGGCGATAGGGTTTCTGGCTCTGTTGATAAGCTTGGGCACATTTTTCACCGGAATTCTCAAGGTTGCATTCTTTCCGGTGAATGAGCCTACATCTCTTGCTTTAAGCGTAGACACGGCAGGGGGCAGGACTCTTGAAGAAACGGACGAGGTGGTCAGGGATATTGAAGACAAGCTGTATGAAATAGATACCATAACCCAGTTCAATTCGACAGTAGGCGGAAACGAGATAGACTTTGCGACCATTTCAATCGAACTCGACACAGAAGCATTGAGCGGTTTCGAAAACCGGAACCTTGTAGAATCGGCACTTGAAAATGTGCCTGGCGCGGTTATAAACATTCAGGGGATTGCTTCGGGGCCGCCTGTAGGAAAACCCATTGAGATAGGCATATACGGAGAAGACCTTGCCGTTTCAAATGAATTTGCTTCGGAGGTTTACAGCAGAATAAACTCAATAGATGGAGTGTATAATGTCGAGTCCAGCGTAACCGACGGTGTTCCCCAGCTGGTTGTAGACATAGACGAAGGGAAGGCGCTGACTTACGGCTTGACTCCAATTCAAATGACAAACCAGCTCAGAGGCGAACTCAACGGGATTAAAGCGGCTACGTTGAAAAGGGCGGATGAAGAGGTCGACATTGTTTTAAGAAAGGACTTGACGGCTGTAGACACTGTTGAAAAGGTCGAGAATTTCTTTATTGCGGGACCTACTGGCAATATGTTCACACTCAGCAGCTTTGCCGACATTGAGGAAGTCAGCGGCATATCGGGCATTTCAAGGAAAGAGGGAGAGAGGGTCATAACCATTTCGGCGGATTTGCGCGAAGGATACAATGTGAATGATGTGGTAAATCAAATCAAATCGATTTATCCTGAAAACACACTGCCGCAAGGAATCGAAATCAGATTTGCCGGCGACGTGGAAGGCATTGAACAGAACTTCGGCAATCTTTTGCAGAGCATGATTCTTGCCGTTTTCCTGGTGTTCATAATATTGACACTTCAGTTCAAGTCGATCGGGCAGCCATTCATAATACTCACCACATTGCCGATGGGCTTCATAGGTGTCATATGGGGACTTGTATTGACCGGCAATGAATTTGGGTTTTATGCCTTTATGGGATTGGTGGCTCTTATCGGAATTGCCGTAAATGATGCCATTGTGCTGATTGAATATATAAACTATTTGAGAAAACAAGGCAAGGATGTCGCAGAGGCCATCAAAGAAGCCGGCAGGACAAGGCTGAATCCGGTGCTGGCAACAACACTCACTACAATAAGCGGAGTGCTTCCCCTTGCGTTTAAGGAAGCGTATTATGCGCAATTCTCTTTTGCCCTGATTTTTGGACTGATGGTAACAACCTTGCTTACGCTGGTTTATATACCGACAATTTATGGATTGTTCAACAGAAAGGACCTGAAGCCATGAAAAAAAACATTATGATATTCTTGGGTTTGTCTCTTGCGGCAATTATGATAAGCGGATGCGCCGCGGAGGTCGACACAATTGAGGAAGAGGCAAAAAAAACTCCAATAGAACTGATGCCGATGAAGAGGGATGTGGTCGAGCACACATATGTGGCTGTGGGAGAAGTTGTGCCCAACAAGCAAGTTGACATTTACGTTTCGGGCGACGGATATATTGAGACAATAAATACAAATACAGGGGCCCGTGTGGAAAAGGACAAGCTGTTGATTGAATTGGACGACAGTGAAGTGGATATGGCAAATTACAATGCGATTGAAAGCCAGCTCAGGACCGCAAGGGACAATCTCGGTTCTCAGCTTGCGTCGCTTGAAGACGATTACGAAAAGCAGAAAATATTGTTTGAGGAAGGCGCTGTTTCAAAATCGGAATTCGACAGTATAAGTGATCAGGTAGCAAGTCTTGAGCGCGAGTATGCAAACGCCGATGTGGCCTACAGGAATCAATTGACCATACTTCGAAACGGATTGAAGCAAGGGATAATAGCCAGTCCCATAAGCGGTATGGTTGCGGCGGTATATGCAAAAGAAGGACAACCGGTCAACAACCAGCTTGCATTGACCATAATTGACGACAGCCGTATTTTTGTAAGGACATTTGTTTCCGGCGACTTAAAAAAGGCTCTTTCCATAGGCGATTGCGTAAGGCTTAAAATCGACGGTCAATCCGAAGAATTTCAGAAGGGGCAAATATTTGAAATCAAAAAAATACCTGATCCCGCCACCAAGCTTTTTGAAGTGTTGCTTGAGATACCCCAGCAGGATGATTACATTATTGGAGACTATGCCGAAGTCGAATTCGTAATCGAGAGCTATGAAGCCGTTTTGGTTCCCATGCAGGCGGTAGTGAGAAAAGGAAGTTTTCAATATGTCTACATTCATGATGAATCGGAACTCAAACAGGTTCAAATTGAGCCGGGCAGAACAAGCGGAAAATGGCTTGAAGTAAAGAATATTGACGAATTGGCGATGGTTGTTGTAAAAGGGCAGAACCAAATCACATCTGCGAAAGACTTTGTTGTAATTGAATGAATCGGCCTTTGAATTTTTGAAAGTCAAATCAGGAGATAAATCCTGAGATCTTTTCACACCTGCAAATAATGAATACATGCTTTTTGGCACAAGAAGTTTCGAATTTACAGTTTTTCTACAAGCCCCATTCCGCACTGGTTGCTTGAAGACGAATATATCACATTGCCCGACTTGTCGGTCAGCTCGATAGAGACTTTTCCGGACAAGACCTCTTTTAAGGTCTTGTCCATCGATCTGTTTTTGGCAGCGATCAGGTATTATGAAACAATTCCGGAGACATGCGTTTGTTCATATGAGAATCCTCCATATGCGGCGCATGGGAAATATGGCATCATAACTGCAATTGCAACAGGGGTGTTCGAAAACGATGGAAATGCAAGGCCGGATAGTGGATTCAAAATAAAGATTGGGCATGGTATAATTAGTCATCGATATTTGAAAGTGAAATGAGGGGATCAATATGAAAAAAGCAATAGCGACACGAAGGTCTGAAAGAAGCTATGATGGAAAACCATTGACGGCAGAAGATGAAAAGAAGCTTTTGGCTTATATAGAAGAAGATGAAAATCTGACGGGCATAATGGGCAGCAAAATCAAGATACATCTTGTGAAAAGTTTCGAAAATGGCTCGGGAAGGATAGGAACCTATGGAGTGGTAAAGAATGCTTCAGCTTTTTTGATTGCCGTTTGCACAGACAGTCGGGATGCAATGATTGATTTGGGTTATGTTTTCGAAAAGCTGGTTCTTTATCTCGAGTCCATAGGCATAAGCACTTGTTGGCTGGGAGGCACATTCAAAAGCGGCGATGCAAAGGTTCCGCTTGGGGAAGGTGAATTTATACCCATAGTATCTCCTGTCGGCTATTCCTCCAAAAGGAAGACTATTATCGACAGGACTTTCAGGAAGTTCGCCAAGTCCGACCAAAGGCTTGATTTCGACCAACTGTTTTTTTACAGGGACTTTGAACACAGCCTGCCTCGGGGCAGTATGAGGAAAGACCTGGAATGCGTGAGGCTGGCGCCAAGCGCTTCAAACAAGCAACCATGGAGGGTTGTGGCAACAGAGGAAGGCGAGGCCCATTTCTATATAGAAAGGACTCCGAATTACGGCAAAGGAAGGCTTGGCTACGACATTCAAATGGTTGACATGGGTATAGCTCTAAGCCATTACGAAATTTGCAGAGGCCGGGCGGAATTTTTCGAGGAAGAACCTGAAATTCCGAATTTGAATGAAAACATTTCGTATGTAATAAGCGTAAAATAGACTATGCAATTGAAATAGGGGGACAAGCGGATGAAAAGAGTCGTAATGGCGTATTTTTCGCCGACACATACAACGCAGAAGGTGGTAAGGGCAATCGCGGAAGGAACGGGTCTTTTAGAAGTCGTTGAAGTCGATATGACATGTGGAGATTGCGGCGGCTTCGAGGCTGCCGAGGGAGATATTGTCATTCTGGGAGGACCTGTCTACAGCAGCAGGATTCCATCTGCGGCAGCAGAAAGGCTGAGCAGGATAAAGGGAAAAGGACAGCCTGCGGTCTGCGTAGCGGTTTACGGAAACAACAAGTTTGGAGATGCCCTTATTGAGCTCGCGGACATTTCGGAAAAATCGGGGCTGATTGCGGTTGCCGGTGCGGGATTCATAGGAGAACACTCGTACGCAAACAACAAATGGCCCATAGCCATTGGCAGGCCCAATGAAGACGATATTGCATTGGCAAGGGCTTTCGGAAAGAATGTCATTGACAAAATTGCAGGAGGCGATGAATGGAAGCTGGGTTTGAAAGCGCTTGCTTTGCCTGGCGAAATTCCGAATACGCCTGCACCTAAAATGCCCTTCATGCAATCGGTGGCAACGGAAAGATGCACAGGGTGCGGAAAATGCATAGAGGCCTGCCCGGTTGGCGCGATTGACGAGAAATTGCTTTGCGACGGGGACAAATGCATCAAGTGCTGCGCATGCGTAAAGACATGTCCCGAAAATGCCAGAGAATTGTCCGACCCCATGATAGAAAAATTCTCCATAAAGCTGTCGAAAATGCCAGACAAGGATCCTGAAATGTTTTTGTAGAATCATGAAGAGTTTACAGACATAAATGAAAAATCTTGGCAAATAATATTTTTACTTAAAATTATTGCCGATTGGGGGAGGAAATAGGAAAATGGAAAAATTTAGGCTGATGTGCTTGGGTGACAGCTTGACTGAAGGATATGACATTGACCCGAGAGACTGCTGGGTGAATCTTTTGAGAGAAAGAGAGGGCTGGGACGTCACCAATGCCGGAATAAGCGGGGACATGACGGCAGGAATGCTTGCGAGGCTACCTCTTGCATTGGAAAAGAAAGAGTACACGCATGTATTCATAATGGGCGGGACAAACGATGTGGAGTTCGGACTTTCTCCAAATATTGTCATTTCGAACATAAAAGCCGCCATTAGGCAACTGAGGCACCACGGGATTCATTGCGCGGTAGGTATCCCGATGCCGTTTGACGATAAAAAAACAAACCTTACGCACTTCGAGTACGTAAGCGGCGGAACTGAGTACAGTAAAAAGATTGACGAGTATTGCGATGAACTCAGGTCTTTTCTTGAAGATGATGAAACAGCTTTCGTCGATTTCAGAGAATTTTTCAAGGACGTAAACGGGCGGGTTCGGTCCCAACTGTTTCTCGCAGACGGAGTTCATCCCAACAGGGACGGGCACGAGCTTGTTTACGGAAAGATATTGAAATGTTATTCTAAACTATAACTTGATAAATTTCCGAGTCAGGCTTTTTATTGTTTATGCCTACCGGAAGCGAAAGGAGAATTGACATGCATTTGTTTTGGGGAGCTTTAATGATTGCAATAGGTCTTTTTCTGTTTATATGCGCGAGTATGAAAAGCGAATTGCACATATATAAGCTATTGGTTGCTCGATCGCGGATTATGTGGAAGGAAAAGGTTTATACCGCTCACAAGGTGGCTGGCATACTGATAATTAATATGGGATTGCTGGTGGCATTAGAACTCATATAGGGAAGGGCGGATTGCAATGTTTATTGATTTGACAATTGAGGTTGCGCCTGAGATGGTCAAAGCCTCTGGGGACGATGGGAAGAAGGCGCTTAAGGGACATTTGGGAACGCATTTCGATGTTATGGACAAAGAATTCCCCATAGCTTATTTGGAGAGAGACGGAATTGTTTTTGATGTGAGGCATATAAGCGGAAGGGATATTTGTGAAAGCGACATAGATTTGGGCATGGTTGAAAATGGCATGTTCGTCGCTTTTTGTACCGGGTTTGTAGACAAGTTGGGCTATGGCGGGATGGAATACTTTTCAGAGCATCCCCAATTGTCCGATTCATTGATAGAGGCTCTCGTCGAGAAAGGGATTTCTATAATTGGAATCGATTTTGCGGGCGTGCGAAGAGGCAAGGAACACACGCCTAAGGATCAGTATTGCGTTGACAGAGGGGTTTTCATAGTGGAGAACTTATGCAACATGGGGTCGGTTCTTGGCGGTAGGCCCTACAGACGATTCGTTGCCAATACTTACCCTGTAAAATACACGGGAATGACAGGCCTTCCGTGCAGGGTCGCGGCGAAAATATAGAGTTGTGGAGTTCTGCTATTGATTGTTTTAAATGTTGCGGCAAAAAAACATGGCATAAACCCAAGAATATTGCAGGGAAAAATGAATAAATCATATTTGCAGTAAGTATGGTTTCCTTTTTCTTTGAGAAGCTTCATGGTGAGTATTTTGTCTTCCGTGTTTTTTTATTCATCCTGTTTTCAATTGAATAAAAAGGGATCATAAAATCCGCGGATACGGGCAGCAATTCTTTGTTATTTTTTAAAGAAAGTTCCTAAGAGTCCTCTTGCTATGTCGCGCCCGACCTTGCTGCTGAGGGAGCGCACGGCGGATTTTCCTGCGGCTTCGAAGAGCTCCATTACTATGTTCTTTTCATTTCTGCCTTTTTTTTGTTTGTTTTTACTCTGAAGCCATAGACATTCTCGATTCGAGTATCCCATATGCCGACTTGCGGTCATAGGGTTTTTTGTATTTTTCGAGATTGTTTTTCTTTGTCAAGAGCGATGAAACAGTTTCATCCGAGGCCTTTCCAATCTTGCTTTGTGGAGGTCTTATCAATATGCGGTCAACAGGTTCATGAATCTTTTTTTCGGAGGGATCATGGTCAAGTCTACAAGAAAGATGGTGCTGGAGGATCTTGAGGACATAAAGAAATTCGTGGAAGTGAAAGTTGGCTAAATAGAGCTCTTGAAGTGGCGATTTTTATGAATATTTTCGGATCAGCGTATATTCGGCATATTTTTCAAGTAGCCAATAAAAGCTGCGGTCTTCATCATGGCTGCAAGAATGACCGCTGCAAGGCTGAGTGCAGATTCCGGAATTAGGAAAACAATCACGATTGCGAATGTGAATGCGAAGGTCGCGCCCTTTCCAAGGCGGTTTGACGGCATGACTGATAAATCCTCCTTGAAATATACCAATGCGCCCGCAACTATCAGTGTTGACTCGATAAAGAGCATCAAAAGGA
>Ga0209942_1000201_pt1 | contig 36916 bp, 32 predicted proteins | sample SalPonR1_A_D2_MG_FD_185695 | JGI IMG/M metagenome (GOLD analysis project Ga0209942, IMG submission 185695) | Salt pond soil microbial communities from South San Francisco under conditions of wetland restoration - Salt Pond MetaG R1_A_D2_MG... ...
ATTTTGCAAAAAATTCAGAACAGCATGGGGTTTTACTCTATGAATTTGATACCGGAACAGGGCATCTGTCTAATTTCCGATCTATCCCCTATCCGGATAGTCGGAATGTAGCGCAAGGGCTTTGCTTTTCGCCCAATGAACGCTTTATCTATGTCACTACCGCAGAAAATGTGTATCAGATTGACCTGGTGCAGGATGATGAAGTGATTCATCTGGGATATTTCATATCTTTTGATGAATTTGGATGGCCTGTTGGTTTGGGTATGATCTTTCCCGGTCCCGATTGTAAATTGTACGTATCGCCGGGATCAGGTACCAATAATTTACACGTGATTTTATCTCCTGACAAAAAAGGTATGAATTGTGAATTTATAGAGCGAGCGATTGAATTACCCTCCAGAATGCCTCATCACCTGCCCAATATTCCGCAATATCGGTATCTCAACGGATGCGACAGCACCATTCACTATCCCTTTACGACCAGTACGAATCCACTCTCCGGACGCAATCAAAAGCGGATGGACATCTATCCCAATCCCGTATCGAGCGAGATGCATCTCATTTTTCCCAGAGTAGAGCAAGAAAAACAGTTGATTCTGATCAACACAGATGGCCAAAAGGTAATGGATATCCATTTGACCAGAGGATTTAATGAGACGAGCGTGGATGTGTCGTCCATCCCCCCGGGCGTCTATTGGATTATGGATCCGCAGGGCGTATTGGAGACGATCAGAATGGTGAAAATGTGAAATGTCCGAAGAATAGGTGGCAAGCCAACGACTATTATCTGTGTGCATCATCCCAATTGCAATTTTCCACTATTTCACCGCAGACCATAGTGCCGCTTTAGCGGTAATCGCGAATCTTGATGAGCCCTTGGCGTTAGGGCGCAGAGAATTTACTTTTGTTTCTATTTGGTTTCTGCGAGTTTTAATTATTTACACCGCCGAAGTACCGAAGGAGAAGATACCCGTCCAGAAAAGGGGTTCCTCAACGTCTCACTTTAACCTTCCTTGACCGACGAAGCTGCAAAGGAGCGTACATTGACCAGCGAAGCATTGAAAAAGCGTAGTTTGTGGCGGTAACTTTAACCTTTGAGGCCTCATGATATGGGTTGACAGCTTATCACCATTTATCACTTTTTGTGAATAACTTTTCGATTAAAAAATCGCTGGTGATGTTATCTTCATCCTGTCAGAGTCAAGCGGAGGCAGGCTCTGCTGGGGAGCAACCTGCCAAGGAATAACTCTGTGCGGCTGGAATGCCAAGACAGTGTATTCTCACGTTTTGTTTTGGGGATACGCTGTCTTTTATAATCTATTCCCGTCGCCCTATGCCTCATAAAACCCTCCTTCTCAAGGTGCGCGTTTTATTTTCTCGGTCATATAGCGTCATCTTTGGAGGGTTAGGATGGTTTGTCCATTTTTCTTCAAAATCCGACGGGCTTAACCAACCTAATGCCTCTTGCTTTCTCTCGTTATTGTAAACATACAATATTTCGTCCATTTTTTTAGATAAGCGCGTTGGATTGATATCTTGAACCGTCGGTAGAAAGTGGTTCTTTATGAGCCCATTACGTTGTTCAGCGAAACCGTTTTCTAAACAATTCTCTGCTACGCTGACTTGTATTTTATGATCCAACATTGAACCTAAATAAAGGTCTGAAAAATACTGTGAGCCACCATCTGTATGATGTATACAGCTTTTTAGATTTGTTATTCCTCGCAACTCAGTCCAACGCTGAAAAGCCTTATGTGCATCAATAGCTCTCATTCTTGTTCCCAAATGCCAACCTGTAATCCGTGCGCTAAATACATCCGTCAATAAAAATAAGTAATAGAGCTCTGCAGAAAAATACACATAAGTTAAATCGCCCACGATCAACTGATTAGTGGCGTCAATGACCAACCCGGGGGTAAGATTATTGTATTCCCTGCTACGTGCACAGGACTTAGTAGTTACCAAGCGAGTTTTGTATGGAGCTAATGCCCACCCCTGTTGACTCATCAGGCGCTCAAACTTGTTGACACCTATCTTGCAAATTTGCTTGATTTGCAGATTGTAATACAAGGAACGCGATCCAGCTCGACGGTCTTTCCCTAAACGGTAATTATCAATCTCTTGCTTGATATGAGCCATCATCTTATTATTCTCTTCTTGCCGGGCCAGCGCTTGGGAATAGCCCTGTCGAGTTATCCCCTCGTGCCGGTAAAACCGCTCCATTACTATTTTGTGCTCATCTTTACTTTCTCGTAGAATGGTTAAGAGTTGGATTCCGTTTTTTTTTCAAAATCAGAGCCTAGTTGCTCTTTGGCAATATCCAAAAGCTTGCGAGCACGAATCAACTCAATTTGTTGCTCACCAAATAGCCTTTGAAGCGATTTATACTCTTTTTCAATCAAACGTAGGCGATCAAAGTCCTTTGAACTCCCCACGTAGGTGGTCTTGTTTTCACGATCTAATTTTCCATACTTCTTGACCCACCTATGGACATTTTGGTAGTTGACATCATATCGACGTGCTATGTCAGCTTGCGTGGCTTCACCTTTTTCAATGAGTTCTACTTGTTCCTTGCGAAATGCCTCGGTAAATCGGCGATGCATACGTTCTTGTTTTGTCATCTTATGCTTCATCTTATCTCAAATTATGAAAAGTTATTCACATAAAAGTTGTCAACGTATATCATGAGACAGCACTTGGATTGCTTTAACCTTTAACCTTGGAAACCTCACCCCCCTAATCCTTCCGATCCGTATCCATCCAAATCGTTAGGGGCCCATCATTTATCAACTCCACTTCCATCATGGCACCAAAGCGGCCTCCGGAAATGCGCCCGGGCAGGTAAGTGTCTAAAGCAGCCATCATTTGTTCGTATAGCGGCTCTGCTTGTTCTGGGCGGGCCGCCCGAATGTATGACGGTCGATTGCCCTTTTTGGTAGACGCATGAAGAGTAAATTGGCTCACAACTAAGATCTGGCCGCCGATATCGATGACCGATTGTTCTTTTTCATTGTCCGTAGGCGTGAATAGACGCATTTTTGCAATTTTTCGGGCCAACCAGTCAATATCATCTGTGGAGTCGGCCGCTTCCACACCTAAAAAGACCAGGAGACCGGCTCCGATCTGACTAACGGTTTCGGAATCAACTCGGACTTCAGCCCGTCTGACTTTTTGTATCACTGCACGCATGGATGGATTTTGGAACAAAGATAGGGGAAAGCTCGGAGACCGCCGGATCTTGGTCGGTCCATAGAAATATTGTACTTTTCCGATATGAAGTTCAATGATGTCATCCCTTTGCCCGTCTATTTTCAGGCCGGTGGGTTAGAAGCGGGTTGTGATGAAGCAGGGCGCGGCTGTTTGGCCGGTCCCGTCTGTGCGGCGGCCGTGACGCTACATCCAGATCGGGATGTGCCGGCACTGATCCGGGACTCCAAGCAACTAACTGCGAAGCAACGGGCCGAGGCTGCCGAGTGGGTCGAAACGCATGCGCTGGGATGGGCGGTAGCTTATTGTAGTCCGGCAGAAATCGACGAAATCAATATTTTGAATGCCTCCTTTGCCGCCATGCATCGCGCCTTGGATGCCTTGCCCGAGCCGCCGGATCGCATCATTGTTGACGGCCATCGATTTAATGCCTATGGCGATCTGCCGCACCACTGCGTGGTAAAAGGAGATGGGAAATACGCCCATATTGGCGCCGCGTCCATTTTAGCGAAAACCTATCGCGATCGATTCATGGCCCTCTGGCATTCCGATTATCCCGATTACCAGTGGTCGAGCAACAAAGGATATCCAACCGCTGCCCATATCGCAGCCGTCCGCAGGCTGGGAATCACCCCCTTGCATCGTCGCAGTTTTCGGATCAAAGGAAAGCAACTCAAGCTGAATTTATAAGTGGGATGTCCTATGGACCCACAAGACTGGGAAAATAGCGCTAAAGCTCCTGACCTGGTTACTTTTAACCTTTCGCTACTTTATCCTTTCCTCTTTAACCTTGAAACTACTGAATCACTACCCGCTGGCGGTGGAGAAGCGTTCCGGAATCGTCCCGCACTAACAGTTGGTACATCCCGGCCGCCAAAGACGGTAATCGAAGCTGACCCGGCGCCTCGCCGCGGTAGAGCGTTTGCGTTTGGCCCTGCATGCTGATCAGCTCGAGTTCGACAGAGGTCTGCTGGTAGTCCGAAGGCCAGCTGAAATACAAACGGTCACGGGCCGGATTTGGGGCAAAGCTAAAATCAACTGCGGTTTCAGAGACCAGCACCCGCTGGATGATACTGTAGTCTTCAGCACCGTCCAGGTCCACTTGACGGATGCGATACAGATTGAGCCCGGTTTCAGGATAGGGGTGCAGAAAGCGATAGTCTTTCTGTGGGGATCGTCCTTCCGCATTTTGCGGCTGATTTTCTTTTTCGACCTGACCGATGGCATCCCAACGGACACCATCTGCACTGTGCTGTACCTCATAAAAATCGTGGAATTCCTCCCAAGCTACGGACCAGTCGAGCTGCACCGCATCCTGCTCTTCGACCTTTTGGGCAGTGAAGGATAGCCATTCGACGGGGAGGTTGGCATCATTTGAAGCGGTGAACTCAAAGTCATCGATGGCTACGCCCTGACGACTCCCACCTCCCGTTCCATTATCTCCAAAAAAGGTAATGGTGATCGTTGAACCATCGGCAATATTGGCTCCTAAAACAACTTGTGTTAGGGTCTCAGAACCGTGTGGTCCGCCACCTGTAGCAATATCGTTTGGAGCAACATAAGTGAGGTCATCCAGCGTTTCTGTGGGGCCTCCATCAATGGAATATGAGACTGCCCAGCCATTATTTCGGCCGTCGAGAACACTTCTCCAGTGTTCTGCCGTATAGCTGATGAGAAAATTATCGATTTGCCCCCCGGAATTATTGGTAAACTCTATAATGGCATGAATCGCGCGGGAACTACTGGGCAGAAATCCGAGTGAGCCCTCAAAAGTAGCTCCGGACCCGGTATCTCCAAAGGAGTATTTGCCACCTGCAGTGCTTGTTCCCGTTCCTGATCCTTGCCAGTTGGATATATCTGCCACATTTTCTGTCGTCCAGTCGGAAGGGTCTGAATTACCATCGAAACCGGTAAAGTCATGAGTGTAAGTATACGGTTCTGAGGTTATGCTAACTGGAGATGTGGGGGCGGGTGTTACGTCTCCGCTCACATCAACTGTAATTGCCGTCGCACCCCCGCCTGTGATGTTAATATCGCCGCTGTATGTTCCCTCACTCAGCCCGGATGCCAATCGAACAAAAATAGCTGTGGCGGTTCCGTCGAAGGTAGGGAGCGTAAGGGAAGTTCCAAAACCACTACCAGACGTTGTGGAAACTTCGAAATCGGTTGGCGCGGTTACACTGACATCAGTTCCGTCCAGATCACTGCCCGACAACTCAAACGATTGTTCTGCTGAAGGTCCGCTGCTTTCTATATAATCAAAGCCAGAAAGGGTAGTGGGAATAGCAACTAAAGTTGGAGTTGAAGTGGTCGTTCCATCTGCTGTGATAGAAAGGTTCGTCAACCCAAACTCATCTCTGGAGCCACTGCCGCCTACGTCATCACTTTGCCATTGTAAAAAGTAAGTTTCACCCGCGCTAATATTTATTCCTGTGATCGTAGTTGATCGAGCAACTGAAACCCAAGCCGGGGTGCCATCGGCAACTTCCGGGGTGGTATAATCAATGGCCGGAATAGAAGTATATGTGATATCATCTGCCGAGTGAGCAAAATTAAATGAGCTGGATCGGCCCTGGTCATTATAAACGTAGATATCGTAAGAAACCTCTAACTCAGTAATTGTTCCCCCTGTATTATTTAGTAATTGAACCGTGATGGTCCCCGGTGCAAAATCACTACCTGCCGGTTGCACACCCAGCACGGTTACTCCTCCTCCTGCATCAAAACTGTATACGCCTCCGGTCGTTACTTCACCTGTGGACTGCCCTCGTGCAAAGTCGCCCGAATCATGTGTCCCACCAAAAGTGCCGTCCCCGTCACTCATTCCGGTTACGCGCCATGCATTAGAGTTGAGCTGACCGGCTGCAGGCGTGGGGGCAAAGCCGGACCCATCAAAGCCACTGAAGTTTTCCGTTACTGCGGTGTTGAGCATGGTGATTTCAAGCTGGGCAGAAAGCTTCTTATTTAAGAAAAGGAAACCACAGATAATTCCAATACAGAGGGTAAATATTCTTTTCATCTTTTAAGTGTTGTTCTATATATAAATCCCAATTCTCCGCCTAAAATATACATAACACAGCGGTAATCGGAACAAAATCAGGTTAAATTTGGGTAAATAGGCGATTATTCGGTGAAAAAGCTATGATTTTGAGGAGGAAATCCCAAAATAGGGTGGGGATGGATTTTGCACCTAAAAAGGAGCTTTCTATTAATCCTCTTCGATGGGCGAAGCAGAACGCTTAGTCAATTACCGTTACTTTTACCTTTAACCTTTCGCTACTTTACCCTTGAATACTTCACCGCTAAGGCGAAAAAAGCGCAGAGAAACTACTTTTGTAGCTAATAGGGGTAGTCTAACGGTATCCCTCTTTGACCGACGAAGCACAAAGTGCGCAGACGGCTCTTAGACCGACGGAGCAGAACGCTTAGTCAATTACCGTTACTTTAACCTTTCGCTACTTTACCCTTGAATATTTCACCGCTAAGGCGCAAAGGTCGCAGAGAAACTACTTTTGTAGCTTATAGCTGTAGTCTAGCGATAATTTTCTTTGACCGACGAAGCTGCTTAGCAGCGAAGGCGGTAAACTTTATCCTTTAACCTTGGAAAACCGGGCTAGCGCTGCGAAAGGGGGCCGATAGGCAGACCCGACGGCCTAGCCGTCGCGGGCCGAGTGAAGCCCCGGAATACCGAGGATCGCCCCGAGCGATCCTCGAGGATGGAGGGGAGGCCCTGAACGAGCCCTGGAGCATAGCGGCGACGCCAGACTTTGGCGGCGCAGGCCCCAAAAATCCCTTAGGATACTACTTCTTCGCTTTTGGGCTGATACTGATCGTATAATTTTTGCAAAATGTGATCAGCCTCGGATTCGGGATGGATGAGGCTGTGAAGGGTGACCTGCTCGAGTACACTGTCGACGGCTTGCTGCACGACGCGCCATAAACTGCGAACGCTGCAATTGGTAGAGTTGGCGCATACCTTGAAATCGCCGCTGTGGGACTGGCAAAATTCGGCGCTAAAAAGGGTGCCATCCAGCGCTTTGAGGACGGCGCTGATGTCAATTTCGCGGGCGGGACGCGATAGGACGTATCCGCCACGTCGCCCGGGGGTGCTCTCAATAAAACCGGCAAGTCGAAGGTGACGGGTGAGCTTGGCCATATAGGAATGCGAAATGCCTTCGAGCTCGCTGAGCTGCGCAATGCTGAGACCTTCCTCTGAAGGGGCCTTGGCAATGCGGATCAGGGTGCGGAGGCCATATTCGTCTTGTGCAGAAATTTTCATACTTGCTGATTTTAAAACATGTCTAAGGCAAACTGGGCTTCTTCGCTCATCATTTCTTTATTCCACGGGGGATCGAAAACGACTTCCATATTGACGTCTTCTACGCCATCCACTTCCATGACTTTTTCCTGTACTTCCATAGGTAATGAATCTGCCACGGGACACATAGGTGTAGTGAGTGTCATGACCAAATGGATATGCCCGGGCTGAGGCATCTCAATTTTATAAATAAGCCCCAACTCGTAGATATCGACGGGAATTTCGGGATCGAATACCGTTTTGATCTGCGTGATAATTCTCTCTTTGAGCTCTTCGGTGATCATGATTTTGCTGAGTTTTGATGAGCATAAGCTAAACCATAAGATTTCATCTTTTTCACCATGCTGACCAGTCCGTTGGATCGCGTGGGCGACAAATGCTCCTTGAGACCAATCTGGTCAATAAAGTATAAATCGCTTTTTGCAATATCATCCGCAGACTGACCGGACATGACGCGGATCAGCAAAGCGATGATGCCTTTGGTTATGACAGCATCGCTATCGGCGAAAAAGTTGACGGTCTCTCCGTCGGACTGCGCGTCCAGCCAAACCTGACTTTGGCAGCCTTTGATGCGGTAGTCATCGGTCTTTTTATCACCATCAATGCGCGGCAAATCTTTACCGAGGTCGATGATGTACTCGTACTTTTGCATCCAGTCATCGAAGAATCCAAATTCATCAATGATTTCGTCTTGTATTTTGTCGATCTTCTCCATCTTAGCGCAACATTTGGGCGGCGCGTTCGAGGCCCCGCTTCAATTGGTCAATATCTTCTTTTGTCGTGTAGGGCCCGAAGGACGCGCGGACCGTGCCCGGAATACCATAGCGCTGCATGAGCGGCTGTGTGCAGTGATGCCCCGTGCGGACAGCAATCCCCATTTTGTCTAGGAGTACACCGACATCAGAGGGGTGTGTCCCGTCGATGAGGAAGGAGATGAGGCCCGTTTTTTCCCGGGCTTGTCCGACAAACTGAATGCCGTCGATGTTTTCCAGTTGGTTGGTGGCGTACGAAAGCAACTCCTGATCGTGAGCGGCTATCTCTTTTCGCCCGACTTGGATCATATACTTCATCGCTTCCGACAAACCTACGGTGCCTGCAATATTCGGAGTACCGGCTTCAAACTTGAACGGCAGTTTATTAAATGTCGTACCCTCAAAACGAACGGTTTCGATCATTTCGCCACCGCCCTGATAAGGGGGTAGGGCATCGAGCCATTTTTCCTTACCATACAAAATACCGATTCCGGTAGGTCCCAGCATTTTGTGTCCCGAGCAAACAAAAAAGTCAGCATCCAGATCCTGCAAATCAATCGGCTGGTGAGCTGCGGACTGCGCCCCATCTACCAGTACCGGAATATTTCGCTCGTGGGCCTTCTGAATCATGCGTTTGACCGGATTGATGGTCCCGAGTGTGTTTGAGATATGCACTACGGAGAGGATCCGAGTGCGATCGGTAAGCATCTCGTGGAAGGCTTCCATATTGAGCATACCGTCATCGTGAATGGGGACAACTTTGAGGTGTGCGCCTTTGCGGGCAGCCATCATTTGCCAGGGCACGATATTCGCGTGATGCTCCATTTCGGTGATGAGAATCTCATCGCCGGATCCGATACAATATTCGCCCAGGGAGAACGCAATGGTGTTGATGCCGTCCGTAGTTCCTTTCGTAAAAATAATTTCACGCTCGGATGCCGCATTGAAAAAGGAAGCGGCCTGACGCCGTGCCTCTTCATGGGCATCGGTGGCTTCCTGACTCAACTGGTACAGACCGCGATGTACATTGGCATGGGTATTTTCATAATAGTCGGAAATCGCATCAATGACCTGTTGCGGTTTCTGACTGGAAGCAGCGGTATCGAGAAACACCATGGGTTTGCCATTCATCTCGCGCTGGAGAATGGGGAAGTCGGCTCTAATCCGGGCGGCAAATTCAGTAATATGTGGTGCGCTGGTGTCCATCATAAATGCGGTGCTGCTTCTGCTAATTTATTTGTGATTAATTGCCCCATGTGTTCGCGGAGGGCTGGATCGGGGACGAGATCCATGACTTCCAACAAAAAGGCCGTTTGCAGAGTTTCTCGAGCTTTCTGATCGGTAAGTCCACGCGAGCGGAGATAGAAGACCGACTCTTCATCGAGCTGGCCGATCGTCGCTCCGTGGCTACACTTCACATCATCCGCAAAGATTTCTAATTGCGGCTTGGCGTCCATAACGGCATGGTCAGATAGCAAAAGACTGCTATTTTGCTGAAATGCATTCGTCTTTTGCGCGTCTTTATGGACGATAACTTTTCCATTGAATACGCCTCGCGCTTTATCTGTGAGTATCCCTTTATAGAGCTCGTTACTCTGACAGTTGGGGACGCGGTGATCCACCAGGGTATGACTATCGATATGCTGTTCGTTGCGCCCCATAAAGCCACCGTAAAAATTAGAAGTTACATTTTCACCCTGATGGAAGGCATTGAGATTGTTCCGAATCATGCGCCCGCCTAAGTCTACATTGTAATGCGAGTAGACGCTGTCGCGACCCTGGTAGATATCGGTATTGTTAATCTGAAAGGCAGAAGGGCTTTCTGTCTGCAATCGATAGTGGTGCATCTTGGCATTGGCTCCCACATGCACTCGGTTCACTACATTATTGAAATAAACGGCCTCTGGATCGGTCGACTGGTAACTCTCAATGAATGTAACCTGCGCACCCGACTCAATGTAAAAGAGTTTTTGGGGATTGACAAAGAAGGCCTGGTCTTCCCGCGTATTGATATTCACCAGGTGGATGGGGTGATCAATCACGGCATTCCGATCTACGTGAAACAATAAGCTATCCTTAGAAAAAGCCGTATTTAGCGTCACAAAAGGATCTTCGCCATTTTCTGTAGTGTCAATCAATAACTCCTCAATCAAGCTTCGAAACCCTTTTTGGTTCGACGCTTCCGACATCGGGAGCATTTGGATCCCCTGAGGTAGCGACTGAGCATCACTGATCTCCGGCTGAAATTGGCCATTGACAAAAACCAAACGCAAAGCGTCGAGATTTTTTACTTGGGTTTGCTCCAGCTGCTCTTTCGTCAGCTTCGCTTGTGGGGGAACCGAATACGTCGGACTAACGATACGCGTCACGGGCGTGTACTTCCACTCTTCATCTTTCCGTCGGGGAAAAGAGAGCTGTTGTAAGCGATCGATGGCAGTCCGTCGCCATTCGTGAAAGGGCTTTGACTTTTCTCCGTTCAGGCTGTTTTCAAAGGTGTGAAAAAGCGTGAGAAATTTATTGATATGTTTATCTGTAGCATTCATAATTGCAGGTGTGATTCAAAAGATCGAAAAATTAGGAGACCGTAGCTGGTTTATCTTTCAGCCAATCATAACCCTTTTCTTCCAGTTCGTGGGCCAGGTTTTTATCACCCGTTTTCACGATTTTGCCTTGATGAAGCACGTGAACCTTATCCGGAACGATATAATCTAACAGGCGCTGATAGTGCGTTACGATGATAAAAGACCGATCTTTCGATCGCAAATCGTTCACCACATTGGCCACGACCTTCATCGCGTCGATATCGAGACCGGAATCCGTTTCATCCAAAATGGCGAGTTTCGGCTCTAGCAAAGCCAGTTGAAGCATCTCATTCCGCTTCTTTTCTCCACCGGAGAATCCCTCATTGAGCGAGCGTTTTAGAAACTCTTGAGGAAGGTCCACTAATTTGATTTTTTCACGCATCAATTTGAGCATTTCAGGAGGGCTGAGAGCTTCGCGACCCTGCTCTTCCCGAACACTATTGATGATTTCCTTGAGGAATGTCGCCGTTGTGACTCCGGGAATTTCCACTGGATATTGAAAGGCGAGAAAAATACCTTTTCGAGCGCGCTCATCCACATCAAACTCCGTCAGATCTTCCCCTAGAAAGTCAATGGAGCTGTCCTCGCTCACTTCAAATTCTTCCCGGCCGGCCAACACATTCGCCAGGGTGCTTTTCCCCGAACCATTTGGGCCCATGATGGCATGTACTTCCCCCGGTTTTACGTCTAGATTTAATCCTTTGAGGATGTGTGTTTTATCTACAGATGCGTTTAAATTTTTTATACTTAGCATGCGTACCTCGCTTTTTATTTGTGGTTATGTAATGTTGTAGTTTATGATTTTTATCCGACACTGCCTTCGAGAGAAATGGCCAAAAGCTTACGCGCTTCAGCTGCAAATTCCATGGGCAGTTCATTAAATACGTCTTTGCAATATCCGCTGACGATCATATTGATGGCATCCTCTTCACTCATTCCGCGTTGCATCAGATAGAATAGCTGGTCTTCACCAATTTTTGAAGTCGTCGCTTCGTGCTCGACTTTGGCTGAATTGTTTTCCACTTCTAAGTAAGGGAAAGTGTGCGCTCCGCATTTATCACCCATTAAGAGGGAGTCACAAACCGAAAAGTTATGCGCATTTTCCGCTTTCTTACCGATTTTGACCAGACCGCGGTAAGAGTTTTGACTAAAGCCGGCAGAAATACCCTTAGAGATGATAGTAGAACGCGTATTTTTTCCAATATGAATCATCTTCGTTCCTGTATCTGCTTGCTGCATATTATTTGTGACCGCTACGGAGTAAAACTCTCCTACGGAATAATCTCCTTTCAGCACACAAGATGGATATTTCCAGGTGACCGCAGATCCTGTTTCCAATTGCGTCCAGGAAATCTTGGAGTGTGCTCCGGCACAAAGTCCACGCTTGGTTACGAAGTTGTAAATACCTCCTTTACCATCTTTATCACCCGGATACCAATTCTGTACAGTGGAATATTTGATATTTGCACTGTCGAGAGCCACTAATTCGACTACGGCGGCGTGAAGCTGATTTTCATCGCGCATCGGGGCAGTGCAACCTTCCAGATAACTCACAGAAGCACCCTCTTCGGCTACGATCAGGGTGCGCTCAAATTGACCAGTATCTCGCTCATTAATGCGGAAATATGTGGACAATTCCATGGGGCATTTTACCCCTTTGGGAACATATACAAAAGATCCATCACTAAACACCGCTGAGTTTAAGGCAGCAAAATAATTGTCTCCCTGAGGAACGACCGTACCGAGATATTTTTTGACCAAATCGGGATAGTCGTGAACGGCTTCACTAAATGAGCAAAAAACAATGCCCAATTCAGCCAATTTCTCTTTATAAGTGGTTTTTACCGAAACGCTATCAAAAACGGCGTCGACCGCCACTCCAGCCAGCATTTTTTGCTCTTCCAGAGGGATTCCGAGCTTATTAAATGTCTCCAGTAACTCTGGATCCACTTCATCCAGGCTATCGTACTGGGGTTTCTTTTTTGGAGCAGAGTAGTAGACCATATTCTGCAGATCCACAGGAGGGTAAGAAACATTGACCCAGTTCGGCTCTGTCATCTTCATAAAAATGCGGTAGGCCTGAAGTCTCCATTCCAACATCCATTCCGGTTCATTTTTCTTGGCCGAAATACGGCGAACCGTCTCTTCATTCAAACCTTTTGGAATCTTATCGGACTCTATCTCATTGGAAAAGCCAAATTTATAATCGCTTTTCGTATGCTGCTCTAGCGTTTGCATGGAATCACTCATAGTCAATTATTTATATAGTCAGTCTGGTTAATCAGACGACAAATGTAGTAATTTATACAAAAAAGTATAAATAAGGTTGTGTGTTTTTGGGAAAAATATGAGTTGGTCGGGCTGGCTTTGCATTTTGCACGATTTTCTAGGTGGGTTTTCGACTCTCCGAGAACAACTAAATCGAGAGCTCAGACCCTTTCACTACACGAATGTGGCCGATATTTATAGATATCACGGACAGAGATTCACGGTTTAGGATTCTCAGGTAAAATCCATGTCATTTTCATTCGACATTTTTCAAAAAGAGGGTGGTTTCGGCGGATTCCCGACTGCAGTTCTTGATTTTTTTGTTTTTGGGCGTGTCCCCCGAGGCTCCGCCGCTGGCGGAGCTCGGGGGTCGGGCCCCTTCGGGGTTCCGTACTCGCTGCGAGGGCTCGCAGCATCGCACCGCCTGCCGGCGCCCTCCGTACCCCTCACGCGGGCCTCCCGCCAGGCCACCATTGTATCTGGTTGTGCTGGGTTTCTTTTTTACAATAAATCACCCCAGGAATAAAAACTCCATCCCCGAAAGCTTCTAAATAATATAGACCCATCCTGAGCAGAAAGCAAGAGACCTCAAGTGAAAAACGAATAAAAAATTTTGGATTTCAAAAAAAAGATTATATTTGCAGCAGCGGCGCTTATCTAGTGCCTGATATTCTGCATATTTTATTTTTCTGCTGATATCAAATCCCACCAAACATAGCTTAGAACTTTTTACAAACACAGAGATACTAAACCTCATACTTTTTTATGTACGATATATTACAACTGAACGATATGCTAGTTCCCGAGCTGAAGGAATTGGCAGAGAAGTTAGGCCTAAAGGCCTATAAACGCTTAAACAAGCAACAGCTCATTTACAAAATATTGGATCATCAAGCTTTGAAAGGCGGCAGTCCCGACAAGTCGGATGACAAAAAAGGGTCAGACGATAAAAAGGATTCTTCTTCCGGTTCGGGAGGGCGAAAAGCGACCCCAAAAGCAAAATCAGGAAGAAAGAAGGTCACGCCATCCAAGACAGCCTCCCAGCGAAGGTCAGCGAAAAACTCTTCCTCCTCCAAGGATTCTTCTGATAATAAATCATCCAATCAGTCTTCAAAAAACACATCATCTAAGGGGAATCAGAACGACTCTAATTCCAAGGGAAATCAAGGAGGAGGATCCAACTCCGGTAAGTCAAGTGCCAAACCCGATGCGAAGGACTCCGGAAAAGGCAATTCCTCTTCACAATCCAGCGGGGGTGGAAGAAAAGCGACTCCGAAAAAAGTGACTCCGAAAAAAGTAACACCAAAGAAACCGACACCCAAGAAGCCAAAATTTAATGTCGACGTTGATGGCATTATCGATGGCGAGGGCATTTTAGAAATGATGTCGGATGGGTATGGCTTTTTGCGTTCCTCAGATTACAACTATTTGTCTTCTCCAGATGATATTTATGTATCGCCCTCTCAAATTAAGCTTTTTGGCCTAAAGACAGGGGACACTGTGCAGGGCAGTATCCGTCCACCCAAGGATGGTGAAAAGTATTTTGCTCTACTAAAAGTAAATACAATTAACGGTCTGGAGCCTACTGCGGTCCGGGAACGCGTACCCTTTGATTATTTAACTCCTCTTTTCCCAGAAGACAAGTTTGAACTAACGAAAAAGTCAGCTGCAGGGAAAGACTTAGGAAATCGAATGATCGATTTGTTTGCCCCCATCGGAAAAGGACAGCGGGGTCTGATCGTTGCTCAGCCCAAAACAGGTAAGACCTTTTTATTGAAAGATGTCGCTAACGCCATCTCGGATAATCATCCGGAATGCTACATGATCGTGTTATTGATCGATGAGCGCCCGGAAGAAGTTACGGATATGAAACGGAGTGTCAAAGGGGAAGTCATCGCTTCTACTTTCGACGAGCCCGCTGATAATCATGTTCGGGTGGCAAATGTTGTTTTAGAGAAAGCCAAGCGACTGACCGAGTGCGGTCACGATGTCGTGATTTTGCTCGACTCTATTACTCGATTAGCCCGAGCATACAATACAGTGGCACCGACCAGCGGACGCGTGCTTTCCGGTGGTGTGGAAGCCAATGCCCTTCAGAAACCCAAAAAGTTCTTTGGTGCCGCTCGGAATATCGAAAATGGCGGTTCACTAACCATCCTGGCAACAGCTCTTATAGATACCGGCTCCAAAATGGATGAAGTGATCTTTGAAGAATTTAAAGGAACGGGGAATATGGAACTCCAGTTGGATCGCTCATTAGCTAATAAACGCATGTATCCGGCGATCGATTTGACGCGTTCATCTACCCGACGCGAGGAGTTGCTATTGGGTGAAGGTGCCTTGAAGCGCATGTTTATCCTTCGGAACCATTTGGCCGACATGAAGCCAGTAGAAGCGATGGAATTTATCCGGAAACAGATGATTTCGACACGATCCAATCAGGAGTTTTTAGCTTCCATGAATAGTTAGAAGGACTTTTTAAAGGAAAAAGAAGAGAGTATTTGACAATTACAGAATTAAAATGTAATTTTGCATCCCTTTGTGGGATAGAAAATAGTAAGTTATGAAACGGACATACCAGCCATCGAGAAGAAAACGAAAGAATAAACACGGATTTCGCTCACGTATGAGTACGAAAAACGGAAGAAAAGTACTTGCTCGTCGACGTAAAAAAGGAAGAAAGAAGCTGTCTGTATCTGACGAGCGTCGATTGAAGTAGTATTTCTTACTTAAGAAAGTTACAAAGCAAGTATGTCGTTTCGATATACTTGCTTTTTTTATACCATGAGATCAACATTCTCCAAAACAGAGCGGCTCAAAAGCCGAAAGGATATTGCCGAATTGTTCGCTACTGGGGATGCTTTATTTAGCTATCCCATCAAATGGGTATATAAAAAGAAGGTAGGCACAAGGGTGCCCTCAGTCCGCATGGGGGTGTCCGTTTCCAAACGGCGCTGGAAAAGAGCCGCAGACCGAAATCGCCTGAAGCGATTACTGAGAGAAGTCTATCGTTTGAATAAATCGAAAATTGTTTCTACATTGTCTACTGAAGAGCATTTAAATGGAATGCTGCTCTATGTAGCGAGAGAAGAACTTCCCTACTCGGATATTGAGGCAGCTTATTTACATATTATAGAGCAATGGTTAAGTTCACATCCCTCCTGATTTTTTTCCTTTTTCTGCTGGGAAGCAGTACCTCTGTAGCAGCTCAGCCGGTAGCAGATAGTTTGTTGCGTGTGGAAAAAATCAATAGTGCGAAAGTAGAGCGCTTTTTTCCAGGTATGCGCTTGCGGATTAAGCCGGAAGGCCGGGATTGGCGCTGGGCGGTTATCGAATCGTTCGATTTTGAGGAGAACTTAATCTATTTTGATAATGGTGCAGAGCGCGTCGATGATTTGGTGGCGATCCAAACTCCAACGCAATACTATAGGGGTAAAAATATCCGTAACTTTTTGGTGGTTCCGGGGCTCATTGCCGCGGTCGTTGGAGGTGGGCAACTTATCTTCGGCGGAGTAAATGGAGCATTTGCCCTGGTCGCAGGAGGGGCTTTAGTGGGCGGGGGTTTTCTCGCAGGTATCCTTCTTCGGCAAAAATACTACCGACTGCCCAACCGATGGCGTGCTCGAATTATCGACTTATCCCTGGATTAAGTGTTGGATGGCTTCTGCATATCCTGCGAGGCCTTTTCCCGTGATGTGGTGAACACAGTAGGGTCGTAAGTAGGAAATCTGCCGGTAGGACTCGCGATTCCGTATATCTGAAATATGTACTTCTACGACAGGAGCCTGTATGGCGCGCACGGCATCCGCCAACGCAATCGAAGTATGCGTGTAAGCAGCTGCATTGCAAACGATGCCATCCAGAGAAAATCCCCAACTGTGGAGTTGATCGATGAGCTCCCCCTCATGGTTACTTTGTTTATACAAAATTTCCACATTGGGAAATAAATTACGCAATTCATGTAAATAATGCTCAAATCGCTTGCTGCCGTATATTTCTGGTTCTCTCAAACCCAATAAATTGAGATTGGGACCGTTAAGGATACCGATTTGTTTAGGTGAAGGTGGGGTGATAGGGGGTAGAGAAGCAGGTGCGGTCATAGACAGAATCAATTTCCGAGATCGGAAAGAAACTTCAATCGTACAAGCCTGATTTCTTCCAGAGTGATATCATCCTCTTTGAGTTCCTGGAAAGCAGCATCTTCAGAATCGGACTCGGCCTCTAAAAAATAATCGTAAATATCCTCTTTAGCATACTCGTCGACGTTATCCTCAATGTAATAGTCGATATTGATCTTGGTGCCCGCAACGACGATCATATACATTTCGTGCAGTAATTCCTCAAAGCTGAGGTTGTTGGCAGAGGCAATATCCTCAAGGGGTATTTTTCGGTCGGTTCCCTTGATAATCTCAACTTTGATTTTTGACTTGTTCGCTACTTGTTTCACGACAAAATCTTCGGGTTTTTCAATATCATTTTCTTCCACATATTGTGAGATCAAATCGATAAAAGGTCGTGCAAATCGTCTGGCTTTTCCTTTGTTCACTCCCGTTATGCGCTCCATATCCTCCATACTGGTCGGGTATTGGGTCGCCATATCGTTGAGTGATGCTTCCTGAAAAATAACGAATGGAGGGAGTTCTCGCTGCTGTGATTCCCGATCGAGAAGGTCTTGAAGGAGTTTGAGTAAAGTCGGATCTAAAGCGGTAGTTTGTGAGGGGCCCTGGTCGTGATTTTCCTGAGCCATGGCCGAATAATCGTGATTGATTGGGATTTCAAACTTGGTCTTCTTCTTGAGCTGCTCCCGACCTTTTTTTGTGATACTCAACTTTCCATACTCTTCGATTTCCTTATTCAGGAATCCGTGAACCGTTGCCTGACGCAATATGGAATACCAATAGGTTTCGGATTTGTCAGCCCCTTTTTTGTATAAAGCTTTTTGATCTAAACCCAGGCTTTTTTGCTTTTGACTAATTTTGCCTCGCAGAAAATTTACGATGGTTTTTATGGTGTAGTTTTCTTGCAGCTCATCAACTGAGCGGAGCGCAAGGTCTAAATCCTTCGTGACATCCTCTTTTTCCTTGGGATGTTTACAATTGTCACACATGCATTGACAGTCATCCGCATCGAAATACTCACCGAAATAGTGAAGGAGAAACTTCCTTCGGCAGCCCGCTGTTTCTGCGTAGGCTATAATATCATCCAATAGCTGCGTGCCAAGCTCTCGCTCTGCTACGGGTTTATCGCGTAAAAACTTTTCTAATTTGATCACATCGGCATGAGAATAAAACGATATGCATTTGCCCCCGAGCGCATCTCGACCCGCTCGTCCTGTTTCCTGATAGTAGTTTTCAATGCTCTTTGGCATATTATAATGAATGACAAAGCGTACATCGGGTTTATCGATGCCCATTCCAAAAGCAATCGTAGCGCAAATGACATCAATATCTTCCATCAGGAACTGATCCTGAATGCGCGAGCGGGTTTTCCCTTCCAAACCTGCATGGTAGGGCGATGATTTGACACCATTGACTTTCAGTGCTTTGGCAATCTCCTCTGTCATTTTCCGGCTCTGTACATAAACGATACCGGATTCCCCACGCATGGACTTTACAATTTGTACAATTTCTCGAATGGCTTGGTCTTTACTCGTTTTGGGGCGGATTTCGTAATAGAGGTTCTCCCGATTGAAAGAAGACATGAACTCTTTAGCATCTTCTATTTTTAGGTTCTTTTTGATATCTGAGCTCACTTTTGGTGTCGCCGTAGCCGTCAGAGCAATAATCGGGATGTCCTGCTCAAAGCCGCCGACCATCTCGTGGATTTTGCGGTACTCAGGACGAAAGTCATGCCCCCACTCCGAGATACAGTGGGCTTCATCAACAGCGACAAAAGATACCTCCACGGATTTAAAAAACTGAATATTCTCTTCTTTCGTGAGAGTTTCCGGAGCGATGTACAACAGTTTAGTTTCACCGGCTCGAATATCTTCTTTTACTTTTCGCGCTTGTGTTTTGGACAGGGAGCTATTCAGAAAGTGGGCTACGGAGTCTCCTTCGTGATACGCCCGGATGGCATCGACCTGATTCTTCATTAAAGCGATAAGCGGGGATATGATAAGAGCTGTACCACCCATCATGAGCGCAGGTAGCTGATAACATAAAGACTTACCTCCACCTGTGGGCATTACGACAAAAGTATCATTTCCACTCAATACGTTTTGGATGATTTCAGCTTGTCTATCCTTAAACTTCTCAAATCCAAAGTGGCTTTTAAGCGCCGCCTGTAAATCCTGATGGGTCAATTCCGCTGTTTCCACATGTTCTGTTTTACCATAAAAAAGAGTGCAAAAGAGGCTGATTTAGCCTTTCAATCGAATATACGATAATTGTTGTGAACTGTCTTTATATGTTTTTACAACTATCTGGTACAGTGTGGTTGATTTTGAATAAATTTACGTAAAATATTTTTATGCCAGAAATTGGGCATGTTTATTCGCAAAAAACACCTCATTTTGACTGAGAATGAAATGATTTCTGCCGGAAAAAGAGCTATCGATATTGAAACAGCTGCTTTGATTGCATTGCGCGACAGCATCGGCTCCGAATTTGTTCGCGCACTCAACGCTATTGAGGAAAGTTCAGGCCGACTCATTGTCACTGGCATTGGCAAGAGCGCTATTGTCGGACAAAAGATTGTCGCCACCATGAACTCTACAGGCACACCTGCTTTATTTATGCATGCAGCTGATGCGATTCACGGCGATTTGGGAATGCTGCGCCGGGATGACGTGGTGTTATGCATCTCGAAAAGTGGAAATACGAATGAAATTAAAGTGTTGGTTCCTCTGATTAATAACTTCGGAAACACACTATTGGGCATGACCGCAAAACCGGATTCTTTTTTAGCCGCGAGTGCTGATATTCTCTTGTTGACCCCCATTGATAAGGAAGCTGATCCCAATAATCTGGCACCCACGGCAAGCACAACTTCTCAAATGGCGCTGGGAGATGCACTAGCTACAGCTTTGCTGGCATCACGCGGTTTTACACCGGCAGACTTTGCGCAATACCATCCGGGTGGCGCACTCGGAAAACAACTGTATCTAAAAGTTAGGGATCTGTCCAAATTTAATGCGCAGCCATTGGTAGACGTAAAGGCCAGCTTGCGGGCCACCTTACTTGAAATTTCTGAAAAACGGCTGGGGGCCACGGCGGTTCAATCTGATCAGGGTGTAGTAGGAATTGTAACTGATGGCGATATTCGACGATTTTTGGAAAAGGATACCGGGCTTGAAGACATTGTCGCGCGAGATATTATGACTGCCGAGCCGCATAGTATTCAAGCTGACGAATTCGCCATACGTGCTTTGAATCAAATGCGCGATCAAAATATCCATCAGCTCATTGTTTTCGATCAGGATGAATACGTGGGTTTTATTCATTTGCACGACTTGCTGCGGGAAGGAATAGTATAGCCTTTTAGTACAAAATTGAAATTTTATGAAAAAGATAATCTTAATTGCACTTTCTAGTATCCTCTTAATATGGATTGTAGCTTGTGGCTCTGAACAATCGTCAGAGCCCCAAAAGGTGGCAGAACAGAAAAGTAGGGAAGGATCTCCGGAAGAAATTGGACAACAAATAAGTAGCGCTGCTCAGCAGCGGTTAGGTAAGCAATTGATGCAGGCGATTAAAAAGGGTGGTCACGCCTATGCCGTTTCCTACTGCCGAGTTGAGGCGACTTCCATCACGGATAGCGTCGGACAGGAGTTCAATGCCAGCGTAAGCCGAGTTAGTGATCAACGACGGAATCCAAGGAATGCAGCCAATGATCAGGAGATGGGATATATTTCTTATTACAAGCAGGCCTTAAAAAACAATACAGATTGGGAGCCCAAAGTGATTACAACAAATGACTCCTATACTTTTTATACGCCCATTTTTACTCAGCCTCTCTGTCTCAATTGCCACGGCGACCCCCAATCAGATATTGAAGAAGAAACACTCGCACGATTGCAGTCTGACTATCCTCAAGATCAGGCCGTAGGATACGGATTGAGTGAAATTCGGGGGATGTGGAAAATCGAATGGCCGCGTAAGGAATGAGTGAAATGGCTTATTGTCTTAGGGTGGGTTACTCCAATTCAGTCGAGTCAGTACCAGCATCAATGCTGTCCAAATTATGTGGATTCACAATGGGAGATAAGGGAAAGGAGTCCTCTCTGACATCGACTTTCGGTCGCTGAGGCCGCGGGAAAGGAGCCGGACGTTCCACCGAGTCATAACTTTGCTTTTTGGTCATATCCAAAAAGAATGAATCCGCTTTTCGATGCGCTTCTTTCACAATTCGTTTTTGACAACTCCGCTGTTGATATGCCCGATAATCAGAGACTTTTTCCTTTAAGTATTCCTCTTGAAGCGCATTTTGATCTACCTCTTCACAGCTGATAAGTAATCCGGATAGAAGGCAAATCAGACTGAATAGGAAAATTCGATGAAGGGTTTCGTAATTCATTACCGGGGTTTCGATAGTTGCTCTATTTTTTTTCTTCGAACTTTTACAATGGAGTCAAACTTTAAATCCACTAAAGAGTCAAATTTAAGATCGCAAAGCGAATCTACTTCGGTAGCGATCTGATTGGTCCTGGAGTTGAAAACGGAGTCCGCCTCCTGGCGCAGCGAGCGATCGAGCTCAGGATCCTCTTGCTCACAAGACCAAAGGCTAAGTGCACATGCGGTAATAACAATAAAGTATAGGCATACCCTCCGCAGCATTACTTTTTTGGTTTTCGCAGTTCAAAGTTTTGCCCCAGGTACACCCTTTTAACCATTTCGTCCGAGGCTAATTCTTCAGATGTTCCCGCCTTTAAAATATTCCCTTCAAACATGAGGTAGGCTCGGTCCGTAATGGAAAGGGTTTCCTGCACATTGTGGTCGGTAATGAGAATACCTATGTTTCGCCGCTTCAGCTGAGAGACAATTTCCTGAATGTCTTCCACAGCAATGGGATCAATTCCAGCAAACGGCTCGTCTAATAAGATGAAATTAGGGTCCGTAGCGAGCGCGCGAGCAATTTCAGTCCGCCGCCGCTCGCCCCCCGAGAGCGTATCGCCCCGGCTTTTGCGAACTTTTTCCAGACTGAACTCATCGATTAAGGATTCTAATTTTTCTTTTTGTTCTGATTTAGTAAGCCCCGTCATTTCCAAAACGGTTTTGAGATTATCTTCGACACTCATTTTCCGAAAAACAGAGGCCTCCTGTGGTAAATAGCCAATCCCCATACGGGCGCGCTTATACATGGGGAGCCCGGAGAGGGGCTGTTTATCCAAAAACACTTCACCATCTGAAGGGCGAATGAAGCCCACCACCATATAAAATGTCGTGGTCTTCCCGGCACCATTCGGTCCGAGCAAGCCCACAATCTCACCCTGCTCAACGGATAGAGAAACACCTTGCACAACGCGCTTTTTACCGTAGTATTTAATTAGATTCTTCGCTTCCAGTTTCATTTTCCCATTCTATTTCTTCCTCTATTGTCCAGTTTGCTCTCAGCGCTTCCAGTGGATACTCTTTCCAGATCTCCGCTTGTAGCCCTTTCCAGTAATCACCACCATCCAAACGTCCATTTTTATTTCGATCCAGATAAATTTTGAGCTGATAGGAGCTGGGTTCCAAAAAGGGGATCTCCCAAATATACGCATTCTGGCCGGTAAATAAACGCTCACGGACCACGGTATTGCTTTTCATGAGTTGACCCACATAGTGCTCAGTCGTATCCGGAAAATTTAGATTCAGAACCAATTCGCTGAGGTCTTCTTGTTTTACAACACTAAAGGTCCATCTCAAGGTATCTGTGTTAGTGTATTTATATACAGACTCCAATCGCCCGGGCAAGGCTAAGATGGTTCTGGAAGGTATGGGTAAAGAGTCCTTCTCGAGACGAAGGTATGTCTTTAGTGGGGTATGGGATGATACCGCGAAGAAAACTTTTTGCCCGGAACTATCTTGAATAAAAAAGGTGGAGTCGCCTACGGATTGCATGGGTTGGTTCCAAAGCACAGTGGCTGTCCGATTTACAAATTTAATCGATTTACCAGAACCCCGAATGGGAACGGTATCTATTTCCGTAAGCGTGGGCAAGGTATCCCGACGGATGTCTTCACCGTTATCCATCGTCCATATCAAGCTGTCCTCCTGAATATTCGGTTGCAGCCAAATGAACAGACTATCCTTACGCCAACGACGGGCAAGTTCGGCCGATCGGGGCAATATTTCGCAAAAAACTGAAGTGTCTATCTGGTTGAATACCCCGGTATAGGCATTTTTCCTCAGGATGGGTTTACGAGTCATTTGAGTGGGAGGATTGGGAACAAAAAGTTGAAGTTTTAGGACATCCGTGCTGTCCGCTTCAACTAGAACAGGATCTTTCAAAAAGGCAATGGGAGCTCCCGGAATGTCATATTTAAGTGTGAGGTTGTCATCCTGAAGTGCAAAAATTTTATACACACCGCCTTTAAGATATTGAAGTTTTGCGATCCCCTGGGCATTGCTTTTCGTAAAATAAGTGGGGAGGTTTTTCACGACCACAGAATCCTCACTCGTCTCTGAATATAGCATAACGGTAATTCCTTCCTGCGGCTTTCCCTCTTGATTGATCACTTCAACCTCAAGATTCAGGGAATCCAGAAATTCGCCAGTAGAAAAAACAAACAGCATGTTTTCGACGGGATTACCTTCATTGAAATCGCTAATCGCATTATCAAAATTTAAGGAATAAGTAGTCTCAGAAAGTAGCGTATCCGCTTCTGAAAAATCGACCTCAATATGGTCCGAACCCACTTGGTAACTCGGTTTGGGGTCCAGCGGGGGCGAAATGATAACATTGCGACCGGGGTTTTGGACTTCAATGTATTCGTCAAAATATAATTTGATTTTGTCCGGGCGGAATTGGGTCTGTTCGTTGGCTGTTGATTTTGAAACCAACAATTTTGGAGGCGTCGTATCTCTTGGGCCGCCAGTGGGAGCAACGGGATTCGCACATTGGACGAGCAAGACCATCCCTAGCCATACCAGTAGCTTATTATTCCAGCTTTGCAAACGCCTATCATTCATAGCTCAAAAGTAAGAAAACCCATGCTCTTCTTTTCTTCGATAATGGATCTATGTTGAGGAGCACCGCAGTCGATACCAGCAGGTAGCATACCACGAGGATCTGCTCTTACCAGTATAACCCCTATACCTTAAAATAACGGCTGTCCGGGTGACTAAAATACCAGCCACTCACAGATGCTGCCGGATACATGGCGTAATTCTCGGTTAAGCTTATGCCTATTCGGTCTTCCACATCCAGCAAATCAAACAGCTTCAGTTTTTCTTCGTGCACAGGACAGGCGGGATAGCCGGGCGCCGGTCGTATACCCCGGTACTTTTCTTTAATCAATGATGAATTATCCAATTCTTCATCGGGGGCATATCCCCAAAAGTCTGTTCGCACGCGCTGATGAAGCCGCTCAGCGAAAGCCTCCGCAAGTCGATCTGCTAAGGATTGCAGTAAGATTCCATTATAATCATCTTGATCTGTCTTAAACTGAGCCAATGGCTTTTCTATGCCGTGACCCGCTGTGACGGCAAAAGCCCCGATATAGTCTGTTCTACCGCTGGACTTCGGTGCGATAAAGTCAGATAAACAGTAATTGGGTCGGCCTTTCGCCTTTTTTGATTGCTGTCGCAAATGGTTACAACGATGCAAAAGATCGCCGGTTTTGGGATCAAAAATATCAATTTCATTGTCACCATGTCGCTGAGCCGGGTAGAGCCCCATCACACCCTTGGGCGTTAGCCATCCCTCACTCTCAATGCGGTCCAGCATATCCTGAGCATCAGCATATAGCTTTCTCGCCTCCGTTCCCACCACATCATCATCCAAAATTTTTGGAAATCGACCCGCGAGCTCCCAGGTTCTAAAAAAGGGGGTCCAATCTATATACTCTCGCAATTCAGAGACCGGATAGGAGGTCCATACTTTACTCCCGAGCAAATGAGGCTTGGGCGGAACATAGCCGCTCCAATCGGTGACAAACTTATTTTTATTGGCCTCTGCCTCAGTAATAAGTCGTTTTTTCTTTCGCCCTTTTCGTTTTTCCGCAAGCTGAACATACTCTTCCCGGATCCCTTCCAAATAGGTCGTTTTTTGATTCTGATTTTCCTGCAAAAGCTGGCTGACTACACCCACGGCGCGGGAAGCATCGAGCACGTGGATCACAGGTTCTGCCCTTTGAGGTGCAATTTTCACTGCCGTATGCACACGGGAAGTGGTTGCACCTCCGATGAGCAGTGGAGTGGACATCCCTCGCTCGCTCATTTCCTGAGCTACATCCATCATTTCGTCCAGAGAGGGTGTGATCAGACCACTCAGGCCCACAATATCTACTTCTTCCTTTATAGCGGTATCCAAAATCACATTGCCGGGTACCATAACACCCAGGTCAATAATTTCGTAATTATTGCAGCCAAGAACTACACCTACGATATTTTTACCGATGTCATGTACATCGCCTTTGACCGTGGCGAGAAGCACTTTGCCTTTTTTACTCTGACTGCCTTTTTTCTTTTGGGCCTCAATATAAGGCGTCAGGTAGGCTACTGCTTTTTTCATGACCCGAGCACTTTTTACTACCTGAGGTAAAAACATTTTCCCGGCACCAAACAGATCTCCAACTACATTCATGCCCGCCATCAATGGCCCTTCAATAACCAGCAAGGGATCGCCCAGTTCCTGCCTCGCTTCTTCTGCATCCGCTTCGGCATGTTTTACTATTCCCTTTAGAAGAGCGTATTCGATGCGATCGGAAACAGACTTTTGACGCCATTCCGCATTCCCGTCATCGGCCCGCTTCTTACCCTGGTATTTTTCTGCCATAGCCAATAAGGCCTCCGAAGCTTCTGAATGCCGGTTAAACAGCACATCCTCTACCTTATCACGCAATTCAGGATCAATATCTTCATATACCTCCAGCATTCCGGCATTTACAATTCCCATATCCATGCCGGCCTGGATGGCGTGGTACAGAAAAGCAGAATGCATAGCTTCCCGAATCGCCGGAAGTCCGCGGAAGGAAAAGGAAATATTACTCACACCACCACTAACGCGGGCGCCCGGACAGCGCTCTTTTATTTTTCGGGTAGCCTCAATAAACTCCACGGCATAATTATCGTGTTCTGCAATACCTGTAGCTATGGCAAAAATATTTGGATCGAATATGATGTCTTCTGCCGGAAAATCAAGTTTTTCCCGCAGCAGGTGATACGCCCGTTCGCATATGGCTACTTTTCGATCGCAAGTGTCAGCCTGCCCCTCTTCATCAAAGGCCATGACGATTACAGCCGCTCCATATTGCTGAACTTCCCGCGCTTGCTTCAAGAATGTAGCCTCCCCCTCTTTCATTGATATAGAGTTGACCACACACTTACCTTGTACACATTGCAATCCGGCTCGAATGACCTCAAATTTTGAGGAGTCAACGACAACGGGAACCCGGGCTATGTCCGGCTCGGCCATCATCAGATTGAGAAAGGCCCGCATTTCTTCCGCGGAATCCAGCATCCCCTCATCCATATTTACATCGACCATCTGAGCCCCGCCCTCTACCTGCTCTCGGGCTACCTCCAGGGCCTCGTCATAAGCCTCAGATTTAATCAGGCGCTTGAACTTCCGAGAGCCCGTCACATTCGTCCGTTCCCCAATATTTACAAAATTGAGTTCCGGACGCAAAATCAGCGGCTCCAGCCCGCTGTAATTGGAAAGAGGCTCTATTTTGGGCTTCTTACGTGGTGGATAGGATGACACCGCTTCGCGAATATGACGGATGTGCTCGTCTGTCGTTCCGCAGCACCCTCCCACAATATTGATCAAACCTTCTCCGGCATATTTCTTGGCCCAACGAGCCATATCTTCGGGCAACTGTTCATATTCTCCAAACTCGTTGGGCAGTCCGGCATTGGGATAGGCCGAAATAAAAGTATCCGCCACCTGACTGATCGTTTTAACATGCGGATAAAGCTCTTCAGCACCCAACGCACAGTTAAATCCGACAGCGAGAGGCCGAGCGTGTTGAACGGAAATCCAAAACGCTTCTGCATTCTGACCCGATAAGGTCCGACCGCTGGCATCCGTAATCGTTCCTGAGATGATGAGTGGAATCTCTCTATTTTGCTCGTCTTCAATTTCCAGCAGTCCCTTAATAGCGGCTTTGCAATTCAGCGTGTCAAATACCGTTTCGATTAAAATCAGATCCACACCGCCTTCGATCAAAGCAAGCATCTGCTCGCGATACGCCGCTTTCAATTCCTGAAAGCTGGCTGCCCGATAGCCCGGACGATTGACATCCGGCGAGATCGATAGTGTTTTGTTGGTCGGACCTACGGCCCCAGCAACAAAAACGGGACGGTCTGAACCCTCCATATATTCGTCTGCGGCCTCCCGCGCCACTTTAGCTGCTGATCGGTTCAACATTGAAATCTGATCCTCAAGTTGATAATCGGCCTGCGCAATCGATGTGCCGCTAAACGTATTGGTCTCTATAATGTCTGCCCCCGCCTCCAAATAAGATCGATGGATCTTTTTGATAATCTGGGGCTGAGTCACCGACAATATATCATTATTGCCCTTCAGTGAACAAGGATGATTTGCAAAAGCGCTGCCCCGGAAATCCTCCTCCGTTAAAGGGTAGTCCTGAATCATGGTGCCCATCGCTCCGTCCAGAATAAGGATGCGCTCGCTAAGAATGCGCTCCATCTGTTTTCTTGGATCCTGCTTTTCCATTTATGGGATTTTTCTAAAATATGAGATACTGCAAGTTAGCAGATAGGAGTGGAAAAGAAGCAATTTCCCTTCCATAGATATAGATCGATTCCTCCCTTTTTACTTCCATCCGATGGAAATAGTGGCAAAATTCAGGATTCGCTAAGCCCTTTTTGGAGAAGTTTGAGCAAATTCCGCCCTCATTCAAGCTTCTAATAATCGCTCTTCCATTTTTCCCTCATGTAAGGTGATTTCCCGATAGGGTCGACGATATAGATCCGAGTCAACGCGTTCTCTGTACGCCGGATCGATATTCATGTAGGGAGAGGGCGTAATGTGAACACGCAAAGCGCCACTATTTAGAGTTCGCGCCATATGATAGTGACCGCAAAATATATAGCTTGGCCGATTTGCCCTCGATAGCGCCGGTAGGAGAGTTTCAATATCCGAAAATGCGTGCCCCCTGTCCATATAGGGACAACCCGCATACAGCGGAGGATAATGCATAAAAATAACGAGCGGGATATTCCCTTTTTTCAGCCGGTCCATTAGCAATAATTGATGCTCCGATAGTACCCGGTCGGATTTACAATGCAAGAAAAGCAATTCAAATCCCGCATGCTTTTGTTCTGTTTTTTGACTTCCAAAAGGGTCGAGCATATCTAGTGCATCGTGATTTCCTCCCAGGTGAATCATAGGCGTCGACATCGATTCCAATCCTTTGAAATACCGCGAATAAATCTCAGATTGAGGCTCATTCCGGCAAATATCACCCGTGTTCACAATCAAATCCGCGCCCAATTCATCTACCGTCTTTTGCATTTCGCTCCACGCCCCCCAGGCCCGATCCACTTGCTTCTCGTCCACATCCCCTGGACCGGGCAGATGAAGATCTGTAATCTGTATAATTCTCATTGGATAAAGATAAAAATCAACGCTCTTTTTTCCTTTTTCAGGGCAGTAATTCTTTCTATTTGGCCGGCCCACGAGGGCCCGAAGGACCCTCGGCGGTCGGGCTATCCGCTTGTAGTACCGGACCGTCCGGTCGGCATCCGTAGTGTCATTACCACTACATAAATGTCGATAAGTCGAAGTAGATTTTTGTTCAGATCAAGGCGCTGTCTTTTCTCAACAATGTAACTGAAGAGCAACGAAAAGCTGGACAAAAAACATCAATACCTGGTCTGGTTGAATGTAGTGGTAATGACACGATCGCTGTGTAGGGTTTCCTTGCGGTCACCTCCTCGCTCTACGGCTGCATTCCCGAGGATGGTCTTCACTCATCCTCGGGAATTTACGCCCGGGACGGTCCGCCCCTATCGCTTCTATCCCTGCCGGTACAGGCCGCGGGCGGTCCACTTTATTTTGTCGTTCATTGCTGCTTCAGCGGTGCCCTACGCAAGAGGCATAAAAAAGGAAAGAGCCCGCTTCGGCATCAATCGGTGATAAATCATCCGGCGTGAAAATCAAATGGCCCAAAATATAAAACCCGAACAGTGAATTCACTGTCCGGGCCTTATCCTAACCTAAACAAACGTATAATCTCATCGACTACGTCCCGCTACCTAACCTTAAGAGTCTCTTACACGCGGGGATGTAAAAAACGAACCGTTAAATTGTAATGAAATTTCTTCAATAAATTGGAGCCATCAATAGGCGCATGATCTAAAATCTGAGTTACCAATTCCCGAACGGCCGGATCTTCGGTTTCTACCGAAATCACGCGAAGCTCATTGTTAGCGGTGATGAAGAATTTGATTTTCACCTCGGCTTGTTGTTGAGCATCGAGCTGGTTGAAGACCTCCGACTTGATCATTTTTGTTACTGACTTTTTAAGGTCAGATTCGGGAGAATTCACTGCAGATAATGAACCAGTGAATGCCATAAGGGCTGTTGCAATAAGAAATAAAATTTTGTTTTTCATAATATTCAGTTTTGAATTCGGATTTATATTTTGTTTCAATGACAACGCAAAGGTAGGTCAAGTTGTTTTCAGGTGCAATGGGAAAGGTGTTAATGATATGTTAATAGATATGTTAACATATTGTAAACCATAGGTTATAACATATATATAAAATTTATATAATTGGGCTAAATCGAGCTATTTAGGCCTCTTTTGACAAAAGTGCGAAAAGTGGCAAATAAAATTTGGTTAAAGATGAATTCCGAAGTTGAAATCAATGGACTTTTTATTTAAAACTGAATCTGAACCAGTTTTAAACTGCCTTTGTATTCGCTGGGGATAATTAGGGCATTGGAGCTGTACTGAAAGGCGATCTGAAAACGAAGCTGGAGCTGCTGGTACTGAGTGCTAAGTATGCTGGACCGATTGACCTCTCCATTGCCGAAAACTTCATAGGAGGAGGCGGTATTATTAGCCTTTATTTCGTCATTAAACAAAATACGAAGCATAGAAGGGTTTGAAAAAACAAAAAAGGAGGAATACAGACCGTTGTCGTCTTGAGAAAACTGACGCTTATTAATCACGCTGTTCCAGTGGAGGTCTCCATTGGGGTGGAGAGCGACCAGAAGTAAATCTTCATAAACAAAATCCACCCAATTTCCGCCCCGACTATACATATTACGCTCGGCAAAAGAGGCCCGGCGCTGGTAAATTTTCTCCACTTCTCCAATGAGCAAGACGCCGCCATCTTCTCTGAGGATAGTTTTCTTGAGCTCAAGCCCTTCAATGCCTTTGGATCTCGATCCAGTACCTCCAATCATCTTCTTTTTTAAATCTTGATTCCAGGGGTATGACTTTATATTCACCTTCGTCTCACCTGGAGAAAGGGTAAAATAAAATATACCATCGGAGTTGTCCAGATTCCGCTCAGTATAAAAACCGACGATATTGAGCTCTTGATTGACCTCGTCGTACTCCATTGTGCTGCTATTAATCAAAAAGTCAGGAGTTGGAATTTTCAGAGCTTCGACTTTTTCTTGGCCGGGCTTGATATAGTAAAGGATAAAAGTATGTTCCTCTTTTCGGGAATTTTTATTTTCTGTACTCAGGAGTAGAAATAGTTCGTTTTGGCTATTTAATTGCAATCCTGCAAAGCTCCGGTCAAAACGCCCGTCAAGATTGAATTTTCGCTCCCAGCCTACCATGGCTTCATGAAATTCATAACTCAGCGTCCACAATTTGTCATTGACGCCGGGTTGAAAAAAAAGACAGCGGTTGCCGTCCGTAGACCCGCTGAACAAAAATCGACCTCCCAATTCCGCGGATTTAAGCACGAAATAAGATTCTTTCAATTCGGCTTTTAGATTGTAAATGTCGTGGACAAGTACGGTGGTGTCCAGCTCACGATAGGAATAGAAATGATGAAATTCATCATTTCCAGGCATGAGGCCGACGGTTTGTGCTTTCTTATTTGACATGTGGAGTTGCTTCGTCCACTGTTTTTTCATATTCTCATCGAACGCAAGTACGTCTAAGCGACTATCTTCCTCAAAATACAGCAAAATTTGCTGGTTAAAATGCCCTATAAACTCATAATGAGACTCGTTGGATAGTTCGATAGGGTTAGAAACCACGACTTTTTGGCTCATACCATGAACACTCAGGCTGAGTAGGAGCGAGAATGTAAAAAGAAGGCGAAAGAGCATAGCGTGATTTTGAAAAATTATAACGAGTAGGTGTCCCAATCTGTTTTGGCTATTGTAAATTTACGAAAAATACAACGTCTGTGTCACCAATTCCCATTATCGAATGCATTCCCAATTTTAGTGAGGGTCGAAACAGTCAGGTCATTCAATCGATAGTCGAGGCGATGGATTATGTGTCGGACGCTCGGGTTTTACATGTCGATATTGGGTATGATGCCAATCGAACGGTTATTACAGTGGCTGGATCGCCGCAAGCGGTCTTTGCATCTGTTGAAGCGGGCATTCGAATGGCGGTAAAGAAAATTGACATGCGAGATCAAATCGGCGAGCATCCGCGCATCGGAGCCGTTGATGTCTGCCCTTTTGTGGCACTCAGCGGTATTTCAAAAGGAGATTTGCGAGCTGCGGTCGAAAAATTTGCTGAGCGCATCGCTCACGAACTCGGTCTACCTATTTATCTGTATGCGCAGAGTGCGCATCATCCCGGCCGATTTTCCCTATTCGATATTCGGAAGGGTCAGTATGAAGGGCTAAAAAAGAAGATGAATGAGGAGGAGGGGATTCCGGACTATGGACCTAGTTCATTTAATCCGGTGTTTGGCGCGATGGCTATGGGAGTTCGGGATTTGATGATTGCCTACAATGTACATCTAAAAACTACAGACCTGCCTATTGCTCGTAAAATAGCAGCTGATCTCCGGGGCAGTGGGCGCTGGATGGTGCGCAATGGAAAAAGGGTGCAGCAGGCAGGTCGATTTTCTTCGCTCAAAGCGATAGGCTGGTGGATGGCATCCTACGGATGGGCTCAGGTTTCTATGAATGTGATGGACTTCAGAGAATCTCCTCTGCACGAGGTGTATGAAGCAGTTTCGGAGCGGGCCCGCGCCTACGGCATCGCTGCTCAGGGCTCCGAACTCATTGGCTTGGCTCCGGAAGAGGCGCTAAAAGCGGCAGGCAACTTCTATGCAAGGCGAGCGGGTGAATCGGGCGAATTAGATGAGGATCAATGGATGTCATATGCCGTGCGCGGACTGGGCTTAGATCGATTAGGGTCTATTGACTTGAGAGATCGTATAATCGAGTATACCTTGAGGTCCTAAATAAAGGGGTGCGACAAAAAACATCATAAGGTTTTATTGCCCGCCCTCAGGTTCATTACAGAACGCCCGAATTGACTGTGTTTCGATGTTGAGCGGAATGTGGATGCTTGTTTCTATTTCATATAAACAGCTTGACAGGGGTTCAGTATCTAATGGATCTCACAAAGCAATCTTATGATAACTTTTTTGAGATGCTTGTGAAGCGCGCGGAGCGCAAGAGCGCCAGGTGTCTGGAGGGCGCGACGATAGGAGCGGTCACCCCAAGAATTGGGGGGACGGAACCCCGGAAGGGACCGCCCAGCGAATTTGGTATCTCAAACAAACGGGAGTCCGGCATGGATCATCACGATGTGTTACATTTTGAAAATGCCGTTCGCATGAGCTGGGGGCGCCCAAAAAATAAAACTAATTATATTCATTCATGGTGAAAGAAAGCCCGATGGCACAAAAAGAGAGGATGGCTTCTGCTGCGGATGGAATGCTCTCTCGGAGCTGATCGATTTCATTCTCCGTCCACTCTCCAAGAACGTAGGGAATCTGAGCGCCTTTCGGAAAGTCGTTGCCAATCCCAAATCGCAAACGAGCGTATTTTGAAGTACTTAGGTTGGCCTCAATATTTTTAAGTCCGTTATGGCCTCCGGCGCTACCTTTTCCTCTGAGTCGGATTTTTCCGAGGGGGAGTGCGACCTCATCTACAATGACGAGAAGGCGATCGAGGGGTATTTTTTCTTTTGTCATCCAGTGACGAACGGCTTCGCCCGATAGGTTCATATAGGTATTGGGTTTGAGCAGGATGATTTTCCGGCCTTTGTGTTTGAGGTCAGCGCGGGCACCTTTGCTGACCTCCTGGAATTCGACTTTTTTCTGTTGGGCGAGATAATCCAGGACTTCAAATCCAATGTTATGGCGCGTTTGGGCGTATTTGGGTCCGATATTTCCGAGGCCTACGACGAGGTATTTCATGGGAGGAATTGTTTATCTTCGGGTTGAAAGTGTAAAAAATATTTGAATTCGACTGCAAAACTAGTGAAATGATTGAACGAATATTAATAACGGATCGTGTTCATCCGATATGTGTGGATCGGCTTCGTCAGGCAGAGCTCGAGGTTGACTATCGACCGGATTTGGATTATGAGACCTTTCAGGAGCTACTGCCAAACTATGAAGGGGTGATTATCAATAGCCGATCGCCAATGGGGCGTGAAAATATTCTACGGGCTGTAAATCTGAGGTTTATCGGTCGCCTGGGATCGGGTTTGGATATTATCGATCTACCCACAGCCGAGGAAGAAGGAATAGCTGTGATCAATGTTCCCGAAGGAAATGCAAATGCAGTAGCTGAACATGCCATGGGTATGTTATTGGCATTGATGAACCGTTTAGTGGAAGCGGATCGAGAAGTACGGAATGGAGAATGGAATCGGGAAGCCCGACGCGGGAAGGAACTGGCCGGGAGAACTGTGGGCCTGATCGGTTATGGACATACTGGCCGTGCTATGGCTCAAAAGCTCAAGGGCTTTGATGTAAAAATCAATGTTTTTGATAAGTATAAGAAGCAATATGCTGAGGGTAGCCGTTTAGTAAATGAATGTGCGTTAGAGGAAGTGCTTTCAGACTCCGACATATTGAGTATTCACTTGCCATTGACAGAAGAAACAGATGGGATGGTGGACACGTCTTTTTTGAGTTTGTGCAAAAAGGGGGTAGTCCTTATTAACACCTCGCGCGGAAAAATTTGTCAAACTCCCGACATTTTATCGAATTTGCAATCGGGTCAATTAGGGGGTGTGGCTATGGATGTTTTGGATAAAGAAGGAGCAAAAGATTTGAGTCAATCTGATTCACGTATATACAACGAATTGTTTGCTGAGGAGCATACGATTTTTAGTCCACACATCGCGGGTTGGACTGAGGAATCTCTATTTAAGATAGGCGATGCTATTGCGATGAAAATTTTGAATTTTGCCAACATTAAATCTTAATTCGAAATTAAATATGGAAAAGTAAATTTGAAAGCAATTGTGAAAATTTAAGGTTTGTTTACACTGAATTAATTTTTGTATACTTGTGAACTGCAAATCTTTGCTTTTTAATCAAGCGAATGTAATATGACTATGATGAAACGTATACCCCTGTTGATCTTCATGCTAATAATAGCTTTCGGCGCAGCTGCACAAACCTCGCTAGAGGGTAAGGTGACGGATGCCGAATCAGGCGAGCCTATTATTTTCGGTTCTGTGGCCTTATATAAAAACGGCGTATTAGTTACCGGAAAAGAGACTGATATAGATGGAAACTATTCCTTCAGTAATATCGACCCCGGCCAATATGATGTTGAATTCACCTACGTAGGGTATCAAACCCAGAGGCAAACGGGTGTGTTGGTTGGACAAGGACGAGCCAATAGACTCGATGTTCAATTAGGATCTGGTGTAGACCTGGAAGAGGTCGTTGTGGTAGACTATGAAGTGCCCTTGGTTCAGCAGGATGAAACGACAGTTGGTGGAACTGTGACGGGCGAAAATATAAAGAATATGCCCCTGAAGAATATTAATGCGATTGCTGCTACAGCGGCGGGTGTTTCTTCTCAGGATGGAGGTGAAATAAACATAGGGGGTGCGCGATCGAGCGGTACAGTGTATTACTTAGATGGTATGCGTGTAACCGGTCGTACGGTTCCGCAAACTGAAATTGAACAAATGCAGGTGTTGACCGGGGGTATACCGGCCTCCTATGGAGACGTAACCGGTGGTGCGATATCGATTACAACGAAGGGACCTACGAGTAAATTTAGTGGTGGGTTTGAGGCAGAGACATCTCAGTTTTTAGATCCGTATGGATATAACTTATTGTACGGTAATTTAAGTGGACCCATTGTTAAAGATAGTACCGGCCGATCTATTCTAGGTTTCCGTTTGTCTTCTCAGTATAGAAGGCGTGCGGACCCCAATCCGCCCGCATTAGGTGTTTACGGAGCGACTGAGGAATCGATTCGGGAGTTGGAAGAGAATCCGCTAACTCAAATACCAGGGAGTCAAATTGCAAGTGGTGAGTTTTATCGAGACGAGCGAAGTGGCGGGCCTGTTCAGGAGTTGGATCGCCGACCTAATAATAACGAGGAGCAACTGGATATCACAGCCAAGTTAGACTGGAGGATTAATGACGCCATTGACGTTCAGTTTACCGGAACCTTCTTTGATGGAACTCGACGATTTACGCCGGGTGGATGGAGCGTTTTTAATTATACGCGCAACCCATATGTATACAATGATCGTTACCGCGGAATCATGCGTTTCAGACATCGCCTGGGGAAGCAATCCTACAGCCGAGGCAATGGGGATGAAGGTCCCAAAAACCCGGTTATTCAAAATGCGGTGTACACGATTGAGGCCGGGTATCAATATTCGAGCCAGCAAAATGAAGATTTAATCCATCAGGAGCGCCTTTTTGACTATGGGTATATTGGTGAGTTTAATGTGGATTATATTGATCGTGCGGGTTTAGTCAGCAGCGATCACCCCGGAGCGGTGGCAGTAGTTGGAGAGGATCCAACCACGGGTGTGGCTATCGACACCTTTTTTGGGCACACCTTTTTTCAGGAGTCGCTTAATTTAGAAAATCCCTTCAATCCGGGAAGTCAAAACCCAGTCCTGAATAATTACAACAAACTTGTAACGGATCCTACACAGCTTCAGGATTTCATCAACTATAATGGTTTCACATCGGGTGTATTTGACAATATTTGGAATATATTTAGTAATGTGGGTTCTGTATATAACCAAGTTCGACAAAGTGAAAATGAGATTTATACCTTCCAGGTAAATTCATCTTTTGATTTCATGCCTGGCGGCTCGGAAAAAGGACGGCACAATATTCAATTTGGTATTTTCTGGGAGCAGCGCATAAACCGAGTGCATCAGGTGAGTCCGAGAAACTTATGGCTTCAGGCGAGGTTGTTAACGAATGCCCATTTGACGGGTGTGAATACAGATAATCCGCTCCATACGTGGAATGGGGGGACAGACTATGATTTTGTAACCTTTGATCAGGAGGTAATTGGTCAGAATTTTACCTTTCAGAAATACGAGTATGCTTTTGAGGATCCCGGAAACACCCGACCTTTTTGGCGAAATATTCGCGATCGGTTAGGGATGGAGTATTATGAGCCTCTGAATATAGATGGCGTTGATCCGAGTCTGATGAGCCTTGATCTATTCAGTGTGCGAGAACTTACAGATGTGAATTACGTCGGATATTTTGGTTACGATTATTTAGGTA
>Ga0209942_1000202_pt1 | contig 36742 bp, 27 predicted proteins | sample SalPonR1_A_D2_MG_FD_185695 | JGI IMG/M metagenome (GOLD analysis project Ga0209942, IMG submission 185695) | Salt pond soil microbial communities from South San Francisco under conditions of wetland restoration - Salt Pond MetaG R1_A_D2_MG... ...
TGCCAAACCGATCGATCCATCAACTACAGAAGTTCAATACGGAATGGGGGTTGCTGTATATAAAAGCGGATCATCCGGGACGGTATACGGTCACCGCGGCTGGATTCCCGGATATACATCCAGCCTCAGGTACTATAAAGATTACGGTGTGGCAATCGCGTTTCAGATCAATACGGATATCGGGATGATGGACGATTCGAGTTCCGTAATAGAAACGATGGAATCTCAGCTGCTTGAGGTTGTTCTAAGTCAGGGTGAGTAAATAAACCTGATCAGGATTACTTTTTGCAACACACATGAATTCATCTGCTCTCTTCAGATCACAGAAATATGAGACTAATTCTTCGCCAGTTTCTTCAGCTCACTCAGTAACAGCAGTGCCTCAATCGGGGTCATTCTTTCGGGGTCGCTGGCATCGAGCTTGTTGAGCAGTGTTTCTACATTTGGATCGATCTGTGATCCAAAGAGCGTCATTTGTGGCATCTGCTCCTGTTTCTCCAGGTTCTGCGTAGTTTGTTTTGCTGCTTTCTTTTTTGATGCGGTCTGGGTTACGGCCCCATTTTCGCTGCCATTTTCACTTCCGTCGTGACTCACATCGAGCGAATGACTCTCCAGGTTAGACAGAATTTCTTTTGCACGCTCGATAACCACCGGCGGGAGTCCGGCCATGTTGGCAACCTGAATACCATAGCTGTGATCGGCGCCACCCCTGACAAGCTTGCGCAGGAAAATCACCTTGCCGTTATGCTCCTTCACCTGCACGCTGAAATTCTTGATGCGCTCGTATCGGCTTTCAAGCTCATTCAGCTCGTGATAATGGGTGGCAAAAAGCGTTTTAGCCGCCACTTCCGGTTTGTTATGCAGATATTCCGATAGCGACCATGCAATACTCAAGCCATCAAATGTGCTGGTACCGCGGCCAACTTCATCAAGCAGAATGAGTGATTTGGGCGTGGCATTATTGAGAATATTGGCTGCTTCATTCATCTCTACCAAAAATGTACTTTCACCGGCAGCCAGGTTGTCGGAAGCACCAACCCGGGTAAAGATTTTATCGACAAGCCCGATCGTGGCTTCCTCGGCTGGAACAAAGCAGCCGATTTGTGCCATCAGCGCCAACAGCCCAACCTGGCGTAAAATCACGCTTTTACCCGCCATGTTGGGGCCGGTAATCATCAGGATCTGATGTTCGGTGTTGTCGAGGTAGATGTCGTTTGGGATAAACGGCTCGCCTGCCCCGAGCGTTTTTTCCACAACCGGGTGGCGCGACTTCTTCGCTTCAAGAACGTCGCTTGAATTCACATCCGGCCGCGTATAGTTATTTCGAAATGACACCTCGGCAAAACTCTGCAGGCAGTCGAGCTCGGCCAAGGCTGCAGCTATCTGCTGGATCTCATCTGCGAATTCTCCAACATAAAGCCGAAGCTCTTCAAACAATTCGCCTTCCAGTGTTTTACTCCGATCTTCAGCCGACAGCACCTTCTCCTCTACTTCTTTCAGCTCAGGTGTGATGTATCGCTCAGAATTAACAAGTGTTTGCTTGCGGATGAAATGCTCGGGTACTTTATCTTTATGCGTATTTGTTACCTCGATGTAATAGCCAAACACCTTGTTGTAGCCGATTTTGAGTGATGGGATACCTGCTTCTTTCGCCAGTTTATCTTTGATCCGGGCAATATACTGCTTGCCGTCTCGGGCAATTTCCCGGAGTTCATCCAGGTTTTCATCAAACCCGTCATTAAAAATACCGCCATCACGAATACTGGCCGGCGGATCTTCCTTAATTGCTTTCTCAATCCGGTCCTGCAGATCCACCATTAATTTCATGCGGTCGTTAATTGAAGAGATCAGACTATTCTCCATTTGCGTTGTCTGTCGCTTCACATGAGGTATTTGTGCAAGGGACAACTGAAGCTGCTTGAGGTCGCGGGCGTTCGTCCGGCCAACGCTTATCCGGCTGATGAGCCGTTCAAGGTCGCCGATCTGGTTGAGTTCGTCGCGGAGTTCGTCACGCCGTTCGTGCCTATCAAGCAATATTTGAACGGCTTCAAGCCGCTGGGTAATTGGCTTCACTTGTTTAAGCGGACGCATGATCCACTTTCTGAGCAGTCGGCCGCCCATCGCTGTACAAGTGTCGTCAAGAATAGAAACAAGTGTTCCCTCCGAACCGCCTTCCTGCATGCTCGACGTAAGCTCAAGGTTGCGTTTGGTTGATCCATCAAGCGACATGTAGTCGTCATTTTCATAGGCATAGAGCCGCTTCAGGTGGCCAAGAGAGGATTTTTGAGTCTCTTGCATATAGTGCAGGAGAGAACCGGCCGCCACATGGGCAATCTCAAGGTCCTCAACACCGAAACCTTTCAGGGAATGAGTTTCAAAATGGTCGACAAGCTGATTGTAGCCATAGTCACCTTCGTAAACCCAATCCTCAATAAACGTGGTGTTTAACCTTGTAATAGAGTCGGGAGCATTGTTTTTCAGTCCTTTTTTGATCAAAACTTCAGCGGGCTGAAGTGATTGGAGCAGCGTGTCCAGATCTTGTTTAGAGACCTGGCTGAGCCCAAATTCGCCGGTAGAAATATCAGAAAATGCAACGCCCGCTGTGCCGCCTGCCAAATAAATCGATACAATATAGTTATTACGTTTGTGCTCGAGAAGCTTTTCCGACATGGTAACACCCGGAGTAGTGATCTCCGTAACTTCCCGGTTCACAATTTTTCTACCAGCATTTTTTGCCTCATCAGGGTTTTCAGTCTGCTCACAGATGGCCACCCGGTATCCCCGTTTCACCAGTTTTGGCAGATACGTATCGAGTGCGTGGTAGGGGAATCCTGCAAGAGGAGTTTGATCTCCCCCGTTGTTGCGCTTTGTGAGCGTAATACCCAACTCCTTGCTGATGAGCACCGCATCATCTGAGAATGTTTCGTAAAAGTCACCAACGCGAAACAGCAGAATGGTTCCGGGGTGTTTCTCCTTGATAGTAAAATATTGCCGCATTAGCGGCGTCTGCTTCTTCTTTTTGGTTTTTCCCATGGCGGCTGAACGAACACTGATTAATTACTTTTTCGTCAGGTTAAAGGTATTGAATTTTGAGCTTTTTTTTGAGGCGGTCTAAGAGTAATATATTCAGGGTATGGTAGTCGGATAGAGGTACACAACTCGTTCAATGCTTTAATACTACAGCCAAAAACCGTACTTTTTAAACATGGATAGTGACAGCTGGCATAAATTTAAGAATTACTGGAAGCTCGTTGGTCGCCTGGCAATGCATAAAAATGTATTCTTCAGCGCGTCAGCTATCACATTCAATCTCTTTCTCTGCGCTATCCCATTTACCCTGATTTTGATTTCTTTATTAGGATATATTCTATCGATTGAAGCGGCATTTGAAGAAGTTGTGCGCTATGCCCGGGAACTGTTTCCGGCTTTCACCTATGAAACCAGGGGGGAAGATATTATCGAAGGAGTGGTCACAATCGAGCAGCTGATCATGCCGTTGGTTGAAGCGCGGCGCATTTTTGGGATTATTGGTTTAATTATTTTGGCATTCTTCTCACAGGGCCTTCTCCATTCCCTGAAACACGTTCTGTTTGATGTTTTTGACATCGAGGATCGGCAACATCCTGTAATGGAGATTGTGTATAATTTTTTCACTTTTGGTATAGTGGGAGGTGTTTTTCTCTTTTTCACGATTGCCATTTCGCTCATTTCACTATACCCGGTAGATTCCATAGCAATACCCTTCACCGAAACGGTCATAGAATTGGGCTGGATGACAGAGTTTCTCACAAGGCTTATTCCGGCTCTTTTTACGCCTCTACTGTTTTATGTGATATTCAGGTATATAAGTGAAAAGAGAATATCCAGAAAGGTGTCTTTCCTGGCCGCAGTCACCTATACCATTCTTTTTGAAACGGCTAAATATGGCGTGGGTCTTTATCTTGGCTATGCGTTTACGGCATATCGCTATTACTATCAGGGGTATACCATACCCGTTATTATTGGTGTATGGGTTTTTTATTCGGCCGTTCTTTTTGTGTTGACTGCCGCCATGGCGCGTGCATACCAGGATGTATATGAAGAGGAGCGCCCATCCATTGAGACGAATCCATATACAGCTATTTCATAATGACAGTTGTGACGGGAGACATTCTGCAGAAAGATTTTTACCGCCGGCAGGACGTGGTACAGATCAGCAAGGATCTGCTGGGAAAAGTGCTCTGTACGTATTTTGACGGGACATTAACTTCAGGTTTGATCACAGAGACTGAGGCCTACTGCGGCAGAAATGATAAGGCATGCCATGCAAATAATGGAACCCGAACCGATCGAACGGAAGTGATGTATGGGGAGCCGGGTCATGGTTACGTGTATTTATGCTACGGCATTCATCACCTGTTCAATGTTGTGACTAACGAAAATGGATTAGCCGACGCAGTTCTCATCAGGGGCATCCGGCCGCTTGACGGGGTGGATTTGATGAAAGAGAGACGCGGGATGTCAGCAATGAAAAAGCTGACTGACGGGCCCGGCAAACTTACCCAGGCACTTGGCATCAGGACCTCAATGAGCGGAACCACATTACTGGAGCCACCGGTATGGATTGAAGACCGGGAGTATTCAATCGGGGAAGATGATATTACAGCGACTCCAAGAATAGGGATTGATTATGCAGGGGAACACGCTAAACGTGAATGGCGGTTTTTGGTTGATAGCTAAAAGTGAGAACCGGAAATTAGTTTAATGTTTAACGAAACGTTTTTTTGAAGTGGGATGTTAGGCGTTTAGAATCAACCAATATTTCACCCTAAAACAATCACAAAAACGATGATACAAAAAACGATAACTTTACTTTTTACAATGCTTTTCGCCTTTACAGGCATGGCTATGAATGAAGTCAGCAACGACGAAGACATGCGCTCAATTCCATGGGAAATTGATACTGCACATAGCGCAATCAACTTTACGATCAATCACTTCTTTACTCCGGTCGATGGGACCTTTGAAGATTATGATGCTACCGTGATGTTTAACCCGGATGATCTGGAAAACAGCATGATAGATGTGACGATTCCGGTAACTAGCATCAATACGCGAAATGACCGACGGGACGGTCACCTTCAGTCAGAAGATTTTTTCAACGCTGAAAAATGGCCAAACATCACATTCACAAGCAACACGATCGAAAGCCGTGGAGATAACCAGTTTGTTGCAATTGGTGAAATGACGATCCGTGACGTAACCCGTGAGTTTGAGCTTCCATTTACGCTCCAGGGAATGATGGATCATCCAATGCAAGACAATACAACAGTAGCTGGTATTGTAGCAAATGCAGAGTTGATGAGAACAGACTATGGTGTAGGTGTTGGCGACTGGGCCGCAACAGCTGTAGTTGGTGATGAAGTTAATATCACACTGAATCTCGAGCTTAATACGACTGCTCTCTAAGAAAAGAAAGAAAACTTTCTAAATAGCCGTGTTTTGAAAAAAGCACGGCTTTTTTTTGTTTCAGCAAACCTTCAGTATGCCGACTGATCATCCAAAATTTCAGCCTGGATAACCTCAATTCTGCCGGCGCTTGAATTTATCAGCAGTTGATCGTTCTCCAGAACATGCCAAATCGTATCGATCTCAATTTCCTGCCCATCATCAACAATTTGCAGTGTACCATCAGAGATAAGGACAAGAACCGTAGGAAACGATAAATCGCCAAAACCTAAGCGATCTCCGGGATCTAAAAAAAGCCTCTTTGCCCTGAACCAGTTATCTGATATCTCATAATTACCCTGATCCTGTGATCGATTCATTTCATTGCCCATATTCATAATGGCAATGAGTCTTGAAGGGTCATCATCGAGGTTGGTAACCCGATGTTTGAGCGGTTCATCGAGATAGGTTAAATCTGACTGAAAACCTCCTTTTGCCCACGCATCTATAGGCATCCATTCTGACGAATTATATTCCTGTTCGGCTCCCTGTTGCAATCCCATTGAAACGAAAAGTATCGGATTTTCATGGAGATGAAATAAGGTTGTATCACCCGGCGAAATTTGTACGTCGAGTATTTTGAAGCTTTTATCTTCGAATACAAGTTTATGCATGGGTTCATCGTACACGTTCACTACTTCAGCGTTGTCGCCTGCCGGTGTAGTAGTGTTAGTATCATTAGATTGATTGCATCCTGAAATGAGAAAAGCCGTTAACAGGATTATGATGCGCATTTTCATGGTAAAGTATTTATCTGAAGGAGGGAATCTCTGTCGTATCCAAGGTGCAGGAAGTATTCAACACAAGCAGAGTATCAGCAAATCATGCGTGTTAAGCAAGTGCTGTAAAAGTAAGTTGATGCAAGGGGCTCACGTATCTAAAGACAATATTAAGTTGCACGCTATTCAAGGCGATACTTAATTTACGGCAGTCATGCTCTATATTTGATGTAATAGCTGAGTAACAGAATAATTGGTGCGATGTAAATCCAATTCTCAAAACAGACATTTAACACGAGTGAAATTTTTAAAAGATGAAATGGCGTAGAAAACAGAAAGTTTACTTGATGCTGTTGACGGGTTTATTATTCGGATTGGGATGTAAAGATACAGGCACAAATCCAGACAAAAATCTGACCGTCAACCAACAAGCAGCAATACAGTACTTCAAAGATATAGCACTTGGGTTTGAGTTTGGAAACGCCTCAGAGGTTACCCGGAAATGGTCGTCTGACATCAGAATTCTCGTGGCTGGTGAACCAGGTAATGTGTTATTGAATGAGCTTGATGACATACTAAATGATTTAAATAATCTTATTTCCGATACAGCATTAAAGCTCAGTTTAACTGACGAATCGGCTGACAGCAATATGTTTCTTTTTTTTGGAGAGGGAGAAGAATTTGCACAATTAGATAATAGAGCAACGAATCTGGTGGATTCGAATTTCGGGCTGTTTTTCGTCAGGTTTAATTCACTGAATTATATTACATCTGCATCAATTTATGTTGATACCGTCAGGCCAACCGAAATCCAGCAGCGACACCTGCTCAGGGAAGAACTGACTCAGGCACTCGGGCTGGCAAAAGATTCCGCATTATTTCAGGATTCTATTTTCAGGGAGAGCTTTGCGGGTGTAGCTACAGAATACAACCGCTTTGATGAGGCTATAATCCAAATGCTGTATCACCCTAAGATGAGTACTGGATTGGACGCCGATGCCGTAGACCCCATCCTGAGAGAGATTGTGACAGAGGTGATTGAGTAGGCTGCGAGAGCTGATTACTATAAAAATGATTGTGCGTTTGGGAAATAAGCTTTCCTTATATGGTTTTTTGAAACCATATAAGTGACTTCAGAGGTATTTTAAATCAGAAGAGTCATTACGCAATTTATTTTCAATCTTAAACAGAATATTCGTATTTGATTGAGGACTCCAACAGAAACTTTATTACATGCTTCTATGAAAGAAAAAATCCTGAGCTACGACGGCGACGATATTAAAGTAACCTATGATATAAAGCGATGCATTCATGCGGCAGAATGTGTTGATGGATTACCGGATGTATTTAATCCAGATAAAAAACCATGGATTGAGCCTGATGAGGCTTCGGCAGAGGCTGTGGCCGATGTGATTGAGACCTGCCCATCCGGCGCGCTTCAGTATGAGATGAAGAAAAATGACCGATCAGAAACAGCTCCGTCACACAATCGGATTGCGCTTCAAAAAGATGGCCCGGTTTATATGTTTGGTGATATTGAGGTGCAGGATCATCAAGGAAATGTGGTGTTAAACGATACCCGTTTTGCGTTTTGCAGATGCGGAGCTTCCGTGAACAAACCCGCCTGTGATAATTCCCATCAAAAGATAGCTTTTGAAGCGGACACAAATGCCGATAAGTCAAAACTTCCAAATCCATCCGGCGATAATAGTCAAAAACTGATCATCAAGCTGATGGAAAATGGCCCGGCAATACTGGAAGGAACGTACACAATGGAGTCAGACTCCATGGAAGCTACAACCAGTGATAAGGGAGTTGCGCTTTGCCGCTGTGGCGCATCCGGCACGAAACCATTTTGCGACGGGAGTCATAAATCGGCTGGATTTAAAGGGTAGGTGTCGATCGGTATTTTGAGTGTTTAGGTGTGAATCGTATCGGAAAGAGAATTTTAATGCCAGGTTAGTACACATAATGAAAGGAAAAGGAATTATAGTAACCGGATCACTATTAATGGCGCTGGGTGTGGTATTCGGTGCGTTTGGCGCTCATTTCGTCGAAGGCTTATTAACGCCTGATCGATTTGATGTCTACCAAACGGCCGTTCAGTATCATTTCTACCATGCGCTCGGGCTGATTTTGATCGGTGCACTATCGCAGCATATGCCTGAAACAAAATGGCTGAAATGGACCGGGTGGTTACTAACAGCCGGAGTCGTGATTTTTTCGGGAAGCCTCTACCTGCTCACGCTTACCGACACCGGCTGGCTCGGGGCGATCACCCCAATTGGCGGCGCGGCATTTATCGGCGGATGGATCTGCCTGTGTATGGCAGTAATTTCTGCGAAATAATTATCTGCACCTCTTATGAGACGCTTATAGGTGCTTTTTACGCAATTATTCTATTTTATTATAACTTTACTTTCATAACAATTTAGGATCTACAGGAATTCTTGGGGGTAGATTGCTTTAATCGTCATGCCCCACTCTGATGCGGCATCTCCAAAATCTATTATAGTCCGGTCCTTGGAACGGCTTGGAGATATCGCTTCGCGTTCAAAAGATGAGCGGCTCTAAGGCCAGGATGACCTTCGCAGTGTTTCTTTACCCACAAGAATTCTTGTAAATCTACAATTTAACACACCGCCGCTATGAAGTATTATTGCCTTAGTCCCACTCTTTTGCTAATTCTTCTAATTCCCTTCTCACTGTTTGCCCAAAACGAAATTGATCGCGAACGTATCTCACTCGAAGGTCTTCAGGAAATTGGCTTCACAGCAAATATTGAAGGGAGCCGGACCATCGCCGACAGCGAGAATCTGACGCCCGCCAGAATCAGGCAAGAAGCTGTTTCTCAGTTAATTGATGGCGATCTGAGATATGTATCAGATGAGGAAGTGCAATCCTCAGCCGACATACCCTTTCTGCACCTTCACATTAATGCGATGGAAATGGAAAATGGACTTATCCCATTTTCGATCAATCTTCGTCTTTATCAGCCTGTCAGGCTTTCACTCAACCGAGACCTTCAAACATCAGCTATTACCTGGCGAACCGGCATGGTTGGCCTTGTATCGTATGATCAGATTGAGACAATATCAGAGGCATCATCAAATATGATTGCCGAATTTATTGATGATTATAATGTGGCAAACGGTAGACGAAGCATACGCTGATCAGTATTTTGATAAGGTTTGTAAAGAGTGCTCTGGAGTGTCGGCAGAACTCACTTTCTATTACTATATTCAGCGCAGTCAACAGCATACACCGATAAACAGAATGAATTCTGCACTCCGGATCTGCCGATATGAATCTGAAATTTCTTGCTCTTATTATCATTAACGGACTGGCAACAGTCTGCTTGTGGAGCTGTTTTCCTGGATTGGTGAGTGCACAGAGTTCTGACTCTGCAAATGATCAAACATACATTATTAATGCGCATCGGCTGGGAATATCAGAGGAGGTAGAGCTTGATGGGATTCTTGATGAACCGTTTTGGAGCGAGATTGAGCCTACGAATAATTTTACTCAGCAGGAACCCGATGAGGGTGAAGAGCCAACCGAAAGAACCGAGATATACGTTGCCTACAGTTCAAGCCATCTGTACATAGGCGCAAAACTATTCGACACTGATCCTGAGAGAATCCTTGCATATCAAAAAAGGTGGGATCAGAGTCTTAGAACCGATGATCGGTTTATGTGGATTCTGGATACCTTCAACGACGGTCGTAATGCCTATTTTTTTGAGATTAATCCGGCAGGGCTAATGGGAGACGGATTGTTGACTGTTGGGCAGGGAAGAACTCTGAATAAATCGTGGGACGGCATCTGGAATGTACGTGTAGATAAAAACGAGAAGGGATGGTTTGCTGAAATCAGGATTCCGTTCAGAACGCTCGATTTTGATCCGGATAATACGGTGTGGGGAATCAATTTTCAGCGTACGGTTCGAAGACATAATGAAGAGATTTTATGGTCTGGCTTTCAGCGAAATCAGGGGCTTTTTCGCCCGCAGAATGCCGGTACTCTAACGGGCCTTGAAGGTCTGAATCAAGGAGTGGGCCTGGAGGCAACACCCTACCTGGCCTCTTCCCCAACCCGAATCTGGCAAGATAGTGGCGGTACTGAAGATGACATTACCTTTGATGCCGGTTTTGATCTGTCGTACAGCGTAACGCCCAGCCTGAGAGCATCGATCACGGTTAACACAGATTTTGCGGAGGCGGAGGTAGATCAGCGCCGGGTGAATCTCTCGCGTTTTTCACTGGTATTTCCTGAACGCCGCGATTTCTTTCTGGAGGGATCCAGTGTCTTCAGTTTCGCGGAAGCCAGCGGTGTCAGGCCGTTTTTCAGCCGAAGGATTGGACTGGTTGGAGGTGAAGCGGTACCGATACAGGCCGGGGCAAGAGCAATTGGCCGGGCAGGTAATTCAAATATTGGGTTTTACCAGATCAGAACCGGGGGGAATAACTTCAATACAGAAGATTTTACGGTGGCCAGGTTGAAACAAAATATCTGGTCGGAAAGCACGATTGGTCTTGTATATACCCGGCGCGCAACGCTTAATGAATCAGAAATACCTGTTCGCCAAACGGTTGGGGTCGACTTTGATGCAGGAACATCAACATTCCTGGGGAATAAAAATCTGCAGTTCCAGGCGTTTTTTGTATGGCACGATAAGAACAGGTTAGATGAAGAAACTACCGACTGGAACCGTACGGCGCGTGGTGCCCGTCTATCGTATCCAAACTTCCCATTTTCAGGACATGTGTCGTATCGGGAACTGGGGGAGGCATTCAGTCCGGCAGTGGGCATTGCACCCCGCGTTGGATTTCGACGGCTCCAGCCCTCAGCAGACTATACGTTTCTCTTTCCAAACAGTAATCTGTTCCGAAGCTATCAAATTGACGTGCGCTATGAGCATTTGATGAACATGGATTTTGAACCGGAAACAATTGTGCTAAGACTCAGGCCTGTAAATATAGAGTTCGAAAGCGGAGCGCGATTTTCGGCCAGTGTCGGCAGAAATTATGAGGGGCTGGACCTTCCGTTTGATATCCTGAGGGATGGATCGATTATTATTCCTGCCGGAGATTATAACAACTGGACTTTTGAACTAGATGCACGAACATCCAGTTTCAGACGTGTTTCGGTCTCAGCCGAGTACCAGCGTGAAGGGTTTTGGTCAGGTTATAGAAACCAGTACACCTCCTCACTAGATCTGAGGCCATATCCGGGAATCAATTTGTCTGCGGATTGGTCACGGAGTGATGTGAACCTGGAGGAGGGTAATTTTACTACCGACCTTTTTCGCTTCAATACCAATGTGGATTTAACGCCCTGGTCATCCCTCACCTCTATTTTGCAATACGATACGGTGAGTGACCTGCTTGGCCTCTTCAATAGATTTCGCTGGATCATTAAGCCCGGGGCAGATCTGTACCTCGTCCACACCTGGAACTGGATTCAGGTTGATAACCGCTTCTCGCCACTGGAAACTCAGGGGTCGGTGAAGTTGAGTTATACGTATCGGTTTTAGTGGTGAGTCGTGAGTAGCGAGTATTGGGTATTGAGATTTGAGAGTGCGTGAAAGGTGAAACGTCAAACGTGAAAAGATAGATCTTGAGCATTAAACGTAAATTATTTCAAATTGAAACACCTTTCAATTCTAGTAGGGTTGAAATTCAGGTAAGGAATCCCTTTCACGTTTGACGTTTCACTTTTCACCTTTGCCTTTTGCCTTTTCACCGCTAAATTTTACGACTCACGACTCACGACTCACGACTCACGACTCACGACTCAAAAATGGACATCCTAACCTATCGCGACTACTGCCTCTCTTTTCCTGGTGCGACCGAGGATCTGCCGTTTGATGAGAATACGCTCTGTTTCAAGGTGATGGGCAAAATCTTTACCATCTGCGATATTGAAGAATTTGAGAGCATAAACCTGAAGTGCGATCCCGAGAAAGTTGTCGAATTGCGCGAGCAATATCCCGGTGTCGTAATTCCCGGCTATCACATGAATAAGAAGCACTGGAATACGGTGAGTATGCAGGACAATCTGCCTGATGAACTGATTAAGGAGTGGATTAAGGATTCCTATGACCTTGTTATTGCGAAGCTGCCAAAGAGGGATCGGGAGAGACTTGGTAGTGAGTCTTGAGATATGAGATGTGAGAATGAGTGAAAGGTGAAACGTCAAACGTGAAAAGGGAGAACGCAGAAGGCAGAAGTAAAAAGGCAAAAGTGAGAAGTGAGGCTCTGGACTTTCTATGTATTTGATCCATATTTGAACTAAAGGAATTTTTAAAGCTCAGCCCTAATCAAGATTTTTTTCTTTTCACTTTTGCCTTCTGCCTTTTCACTCAAAACTCAAAAACTCCGACGGCGTTTTGCCAAAGTGCTCCTTGAATGTGTGACTGAAGTAGGAGAGGCTGTTGAATCCGACGGCGTACGCCACTTCCGAAATGTTGCCCTGGTTTTCTTTTAGCAGCGCGGCTGCTTTTTCCATCCGGTAAGTTTTGATCACCTCGCCGGGCGTTAAACCAGTTGTCTTTTTGATTTTCCGGGCCATGTAGCTTCTGTCGAGATGCAGTAACTCTGCCAGTGTGGAGACCTGAAACTCGGGATCTGAAAAATGTGCCTCCAAAACTTCGGCAATATCCCGGATAAAAGGGTCCGGATCGGTTTCTGAAAGGAATGAGATCTCTTCTTCGACCGGCATGCCGGTTTGGCCTTTTGCCTGTAAAAGATGCCGCAACCTCAGCCGTGACTCAATCAGGTTGCGCACTCTGGCCTTTAGCAGTACCGGATCGAACGGTTTGGTTATGTAGTCATCGGCGCCCTCGTCCAGTCCCTCGAGCTCATCATCGCGGGTAGATTTAGCCGTCAGGAAGATAATGGGAATGAATGCGGTGGCAGGATCTTTCTTGAGCTCACGGTTGAAGGTGATGCCGTCCATCTGCGGCATCATGATGTCAGCTACAATTAGATCCGGTAGAGAAGCTTGTACCTCCGCGAGCGCCTCTTTCCCGTTTGCGGCTTCAATCACATGATACGTGTCGGCGAGTTCATCGCATATAAAAGCACGCACATCGTCATTGTCTTCAACGACGAGCACTTTTGTCCTGGCATCATCAGACGCTACTTGAGTTGGCTCTTGTATGTCGGTCGTCACTCCATTGGAATCAGAACGCGGAAGCTTTGAGGGTTGACCGTTTTCGGCCGGTTGCAGCTCGTCGTCTGTGAAATGATCGTGTCTTTTTTTAAGCGAAAGGGTAAACGTAGTTCCTGCGCCCGGCTTAGAATCAACCGACAGATCGCCGTGATGTAAAACGGCAAACTCCTTAGCAAGCGACAGGCCGATGCCTGACCCCTCATGCGCACGGGTTTCCGAAGAGTCAACCTGGTAAAACCGGTCAAAAATTTTCTCCCGGTAATGTTCCTCAATCCCGATTCCTGTATCGGTTACTGTCAGTTTGATGTGACTCTCAGCATCATGTGCTGTGACGGTGATCCTCCCATCGCCGGGCGTAAACTTGATGGCGTTCGACAGCAGGTTGCCGATAATTTTGTCGAGCTTGTACGGGTCTGCAAATATCGGTTCGGTGTCTTCAGGCAGATCCAGAACAAGCTCAAGATCATTCTCCTCGCAGAGCGGCATAAACAGGTCGGTCAGATCCTTCAGGAAACCCTTAAGGTCTATTTTCTGAACCTTTAGTTTCAGTTTTCCATGCTCGAGTTTTGTGAGCTCCAAGGTCTGGTCCATCAGCCGCAGAAGCCGCTGGCTGTTTCGAAGCATCCGGTCGAGCTCACCCCTTGTTGGTGGCTCATAGATTTCAGGCGAATTGGAGAGGGTGCGCTGGAGCGGACCCATGATCAGCGTAAGCGGTGTTCTGAATTCATGGCTCATGTTGGTGAAGAACCTGGTCTTTGCTCGGTCGAGCTCTTTGAGTTTATCGGCCTGCTGCTGGGTTTTCTCCTTCTCTTCACGAAGCTGACCCGTTCTCTTATCAACAAGCTTGCGAAGTATCTGTTCGTTTTTCTCCAGTTTCCGAAGCCTGAACTGCACACCACCATAAATCAAACCGCCTGCAAATAGTATCATTAACAGGGTAAACCAGCTCGTTTCATAAAAGTAGGGTGCAACAGCCAGCTGAAGTGTGGCGGCATCGGGATTCCAGACGCCGGTGTTGTTGGACCCCATCACCTCAAAGGTGTAATCTCCGGCCGGGATATTTGTGTAGGTAGCGGTCCGGCGATTGCCCGCCTCAATCCAGTCGTCATTATAGCCTCTCAATCTGTACCTGAATTGGTTTTTTGCCGGTTCAACAAAACTGAGCGATGAAAATTTAAACTCAAAATCCCGTTCATTCGCCGGCAGTTCAACCCGGCCGTTTCCGGCTAGCTGATGGTTTTTCTCAAGTGTTGAAAGTTCTTCAACAATGATGGGCGGAACCGCAAGATTGGCTGTCATATCATCGGGGTCAACCCTCGTCACCCCATCCTGGCCAGGGAACCAGAGCGTGCCGTCAGACGCCCGGATCCCTGCGGGCTGAATACCACCGTTGCCCTCACGGTTGCGAAGCCCATCGTTTTCGGTGTAGGCAATGCCGCTAATGGATGATATCTCACCCGTATGAAATGCTTCCAGCTCTTTTTTTTCAACCTTAAAAATCCCACGATTTGTGTTGAACCAGAAGTTTTGCTCATCATCCATCAGGATCACATGAACCACATAGTCGAGCATACCGTGAGACGGACCATACCGTGTGATGGATTTCAGATCCGGTTCCCCATCAAGAATGTCCAGCCGAAACAATCCCTGGTCTTCGCTTCCAACCCAAAGCGTGTAGTGACCCGGGTCGGAATTAGGCTCAATGAACAATGATCGGATCAAGTCGCTTCCAAATCCCTGATTAGACCCAAAAAGATCAAAAGACCCATTTTTAAATCTTGCAATACCCGCCCCGTTTGTCGCCATCCAGAGAGTTCCATCCAGAGCTTCCAGAAAAAACCGGACGATACTGTCGGTGAATCCGGAGGCGCTGTTAAATTGTTGCCAGCCTGACTGCTGATTTAAGTAGAGTCCTTCGCTTGTGCCCAGCCACACATACCCATTACTTTGTTCGAACATCGCATACACGCTGGCTTCATCCAGTCCGTTTGGTTCGGTTTGTTTAATGAATTGATTGGTTTCCTTCTCAAAAGCATAATATCCGCCACGGTGTAATCCTTTGAGAATTGCGCCCGATGAGGTTTCGAGCAGGGAAAGTAAAACACCCTCCGAGCCGGGGAGTGATTCAGCAAAACCATTCTGAATCCGTCCAACGCCGCTGCCATAGGTGCCAACCCATATAGTACCGTTTCGATCTTCAATAACTGGATAGACATTTTGTCCGGGCAGTCCCTCCTCATGGCTCCATGTTTTAAACGTATTGGGCTTGATCTGGTAGAGCCCCTCATTGCTGCTGGCCACCCAAAGATTGCCCTCCCTGTCGAACAAAGTGCTTGTAATCGTATTTTTCGGTTCTAAAACAGTATTGCCATTATACATGACTTTATTCAGGGAAAATGACCAGGTAAGATCTGTATTCTGAATATTAAACCGCCCAAACGTAAATGAAAACAGCTCACCGAATTCTTGAGAGTGATATCGGCCTGATCCGTTGATGAATGAATAGTTGATACGGTCAGACGCCGACGACGTTGATTCCTCAAACACAGCCCGGTAGTCGGCCTCTTTAATAAATTCTTGTCTTGTACAGCATGTCATCAATTGGTTATCAGCAAAAGTATAGATAGAATCCCGTGAAGAAAACCAAATTGCTCCGTTTGCTTCTTCATGGATGGGATTAAAATGAAATGAATTGGGCGATGTGAGAATGAAATCTGTACGGTTATTATGAAAACGGAAATTTTCCAGAGTGTCCAGGTATCGGAACCATACGGTTCTGTTTTTGTCCAGAAATACCCGGTCAACGGACCCTCTGATCTGGTGAGGGTGATAAGGACTGATTTGCTCACCATCAAAAACGCTGATGCCACGGTCTGTTCCAAACCACAACCAGCCGTTATCATCCAGATGTATGTCATGCACAAAATCACCGTTTAGCCCGTTCGTATTCCGGATGTGAGTAAATTCATTGTCTTTAAACCGGATCAGTAATCTTTGTTCACTTACGATCCAGAGTGATCCGTCCGGACCTTCATATAGCTTTGTAAAACGGGTGGTGGGCAATTCAGGGTAGTTGATGGTTTGGTAGACTTTGAACTGCATCCCGTCAAAGCGAACCAGTCCGTCGAGCGTCACCATCCAGAGATACCCGTCCGACGTTTGATGAAGCTTCAGCACATTATTGACAGGCAGGCCGTCATTTACACTCCAGTTCTCGATCACAAATTCAGAGTGTGGAATGCGGGTTTGCGCATCGAGTAAAAGGGGAGTCATCAACAGGCAAGCACACATCATCACCAGTGATTTGAGAGCAGAAATCGGAAATACCGGTAGCATATGTAAGATATGGAATTGAAAGCCTGGGGTTAAAAGCAGACGCCTCATTTTATTGAGGTTACGTTGATTGAATGTAATAAAAAACCACTAAAAGTCACGTGAATTAAAACATTAGTCACATGTCTGATAACACCGGTGTGCCCTCTATGTGTATTCTGGAGGCAACATACATATGGATTGACCATGACTAATAAAATAAAGCCTGAAGATCGCTCCTCTTCCAAAGCCGGGAAAGACAAGCCCGGTGGCGAAAGTGGAAAAGAAGAAAATGATGAGTATTATCACGCGTCTTCCTGGGTAGAATCCGATGCGCTTCGGGCGATCATGGGGAAGAAGAAAAGGGAAGATAATGATGACCCTGAAGGAGGTGACAAGAATTAGGTTAGTTTTAAGTGAAAGGTGAAAGGTGAAAGGTGAAAGGTGAAAGGTGAAAAATCCGAAATCTTTTCATTTAGCGGAGTTGATGGCGCAGGATGGGACTTTTGCCGAGTTAGTTAGCTGATGGAAAAAAATCAAGAGATAGGCGGGTAAAGGTATGCTTGGTTGAGGTACCGGGCCCGCTGTTCATTTGGGAAACTGCCGGTTGAGTTTTCATCCGGTGGTTTATCCATATATAAAAGATATGCAGCGTGGAAGACCAGGTCTGAATTTTTATTTCTGTCATTAAGCGTGTTGTGAGAAAAATGGGCTTTAAGCCTATAAAGCACGCGAAAAGTCACGTGATCTAAAACATTGGTCACATATGTGATAACCCTAAAGCGTCATTTTTTAGTACCGTTCAAAAGTAATGACTAGCTGGATTAATAAAGGTTGTAGTGCCTATCCAGTATTGCTTAAAACAAAACAGCTTTTGCCGTTTCAAATCTAATTTAAATTCTAAGGCCTATACTAAAATGAAATCAATAGCTACAGCATTTATTTTGTTATTCCTGACAACAATCCCGCTTTCAGCTCAACAAGATTCTTCGGATGATCATCCGCTGGACGGACTTGAAGACTACCTGCGTACTGATGAAATGGTTCTTTTCTATCAGGAGGATGTCTATGATGAGGGTACCGGTGAAACCACACGAGGGCTTTTTGCTCAGATATTCTATTCGAACAAAAAACCACAGGTAGAAAATCAGTTGATCTTCCAGGAGCATGAAAACCAAGGCGGCCGGGTACATCAATATAATACAGCCGGGGTTGAACCGGATTTTGATTTCAATGAGTTTCACCGAAGCCCGGTGGATATAGTGACAGGAGACTTTAACGGTGATGACTTTGAAACGTTTATAGGTGCATATGCAGGGGATGGGGTTATCTATTTTGTTGTGAATGATCTGGACCCTGTTCGCCAGACGGGCGATAATGTCGATAACTTTGATATAAATATTACCGACTACAATATTGTAATTGCTGCAGAGAATTATGAAGGAGGGCTGTTCCGTATGTATGCAGAAGACCTGACACGGGATGGGAAATCTGAAGTTATTCTGGCATACAGAAATCAGACCAACTATATCATCGATGTATTCAGCATAACGGATCAGCTTGGTTTAGAGAAGATGGCAACTTATGATGCAGGTTCCTTTCCAAATGGGTATAGCGCGTTTGATGTGACGGCCGGAAAACTGACCGAAGAAAATAGCAGGGAGATCATTTTCTCCTATGCAGCTGAAAATTCGGATGGCGGCACCGTTGTTATTAAAACATCTGTGATCAATGCTGTACCAAATGGAGGTTTGTTATCTCTAAATATGCGCGAGACTAAAGAAGTGTATACCGGTAGCGTACGTTTTGAAGAAGGAATAAATATTGCAAATGTGAAAGGAGACTTCACCGGCAATGTGATTGATGAGATTGCAGTAGGATTTAATATCTGGCAATCGGCGGCTTCCGGTCAGGATAATATTGACAACCTCTTTGTAAGGATTCTGGATCTTGCGGATGATTCATTAGTGGTTTGGCCGGGTTTTGATACAGACGTAAGTATTGTTAACGAAATGGCGGCTTTTTCAATGGCCACTGGAGACCTGGAAGGAACAGGTCAGGATAATATCATCGTCGCCAGCGGAGGACAGGCATTGATTCTGGAAGCACCGGAGCGACCTGAGATTACAACTGATATTACAGAAGATGGCGAAAACGGAGGCAGCACCCCGGATCGCCAGGTAGCCATAACCATCAATCAGCAGCTTGGCCTGTCGGTATCTCCGGGGACTGCATCCTATTCATCTCGATACATATCCGTATCCGACCTCAACCAGCGTCGTGACCTGATACGAACACGCCAGAGTGGATTTACGACAGAATTCATTGGTATAGCCAGCGGAAATCCGGAAAATATGAGCCAGGGAAGTTCATACAGCTTCTTTTTAAAAGCTTTTGGAATAGAGTCGCAAAATCAAGCGAATTTAACGAATCTTATCACAGAGACTTTTGAGTCTGTTGAAGTGACCAACGATTTCTCACCAAGAGCAAGATCTTTCGCCCTTGCAGGAGGTGACTTCACCCGATCCAGAATCCGGTATGAAAATCCACGCCGCTACCAGCTCACGGATATCAGCCAGCCATGGATCATCCTGAAAGCCCCGCCAACCCATTTTGATGTTTTTGGCGATGAGGTGCTGGATGTGAACAGTTGCTTCACTTCAAATAACTGTGGGTTTGAAGTTACATTTACTTCCGTGGAGTCCGGCGAGAGATCCATCGCAACATCTGTAGAGAGCGACTGGACTGTAGAGGCTTCGGTCGGGGGCGGAATTGCCAATGTGATCTCCTTTGGAATGACTGCCAAATACGGCGAGCGGTTCGGCCACTCAAGTTTAAAAGCAGAAACTGAAATATTCACACAAAGTAGAACCGCGCGGGAAACCGATCAGGTTTATGCGGCTGTGAGCTCCTACGATCTGTGGGAATATGACGTGTATGATAGTGGCGAGTTATTAGGAACGGTTCTCGCGGTGATCCCAACTGGTACTGGAAACACATGGCTATCCTCAGACAGTTTCTTTGCTTACCAATACCGCTCATTTACGGAAGAATCGAATCTTCTGAGCTATCCAAGAAATGACGATCTGCTTCAGGATCCGAATTCAGGTATCGATATTTTGCTCAAAGGGTTGCGGGATGAAGATCCGAATTTCAGTATTGATGGTAATTCCAGTTCAACCTGGTCGCTTGAATTCGGTGATTTCATAGAGGAAGAAGATTTTACTGAGTCAAATATATCCATCAGCGGGTCGGTGGGTATCGATGCACTGGGTATTGGCCTGGGTGGCAGTTACAGCACCAAAGAGTTACAAACAAACCGAATGGCCGTGGGCGAACAGTTAAAAATTGACGTGGACCTCGGTTCTATAAACTCTCAGTTTCCTACAGCACAGTATATCGTTTATCCATACGCCTATTGGCATGAAAGTGGCCCACTGGTCATTGATTTTGGCGTAAGGCTCGATCGACAGGTAATCGGCGGTCCGGAAAGTTTTTGGGATCAGAGGTATGGCAATAGTCCTGACCCCGCTTTAAAACTTCCCTGGCGTCATCTGCAGGAGAAGTCGGAACTTCAGTCAACTGGAGGTGAGGTAGAATTTGATGAAGATCTTGTGGAACTAAGTAAATCGATATCCTATCTGCCAATCCGGCCGAATCCCGGCGATACCGTAACGGTAGATGTGGAAGTACATAATTTTAGCCTTGTAGAGCTGATAGATCAGGTAGATGTTCACCTGTATCTTGGTCATCCGGATATTGGTAATCCCATCGAATTTCTGGATGGATCAGATAAATTGCAAACTGATGCATTGATGCCCATCCGGGGAAGCCAGACCGTGAGCGGTCAGTTCATTATGCCAGAAACAGTACCCCAACCAAGATTATACGCCATGCTTGACCGTGATGAACAAATCGATGAGATACACTCAGCTAACAACCTTGGGTTTGTACCACTCTCTACTACTGCAGATGTGGTAACCTCTATCGGGGATGAGGTCTCTTTTAACACGCCTCAGAACTTCAAACTGCATAACAACTATCCAAACCCATTTAATCCATCAACGAATATAAATTTCGACCTGCCTGAGGCTCAGGATGTTCGTTTGGAAGTTTTTGACCTGCTTGGTCGCCGTGTGGCGTTGCTTGTAGATGAAATCCTTACCGCCGGATTTCATTCGGTAACATTTGATGCGTCAGCTTTAACCAGCGGCGTCTACTTCTACCGGATTCAGGCGGGCTCCTTTGTGAAAACTCAAAAGATGATGCTGGTGAAGTAACACGGAATCATACTGCGGGTTGATTAGTTTTCTTATGTAACTGAACTAAGAAAAAATGACAAGGAGATCCATGAAAGCAGCTCAAATTAAAAAAGCGGGAAATGACTTTGAACTGGTTGATATGCCAAAGCCGGAACCGGCATCAGACGAAGTCTTAATCAAAGTGGAGGCGTGCGGGATTTGCCACAGCGACGCCATGGTGAAAGACGGATTGTTTCCGGGGATTGAATACCCGCGTGTTCCGGGCCACGAAGTAGTTGGTATCGTTGAAAAAACCGGAAAGGATGCATCTCAATGGAAAGAAGGCATGCGGGTAGGTGTTGGCTGGCATGGCGGCCATTGCTTTACGTGCGACCCATGCCGGCGCGGTGATTTTATCAACTGTGAAAACGCCAAGATTGCGGGAATCAGCTATGATGGCGGATATGCAGAATATATGACCGCACCACAGGAGGCGATTGCCAAAGTGCCGGATGAACTTTCTTCAGAAGAGGCTGCTCCGCTGCTATGTGCGGGTATCACCACGTTTAACTCGCTGAGGAATACAGATGCCAAGCCGGGCGATTTAGTTGCGGTGCAGGGCATCGGCGGACTGGGTCACCTGGCCGTGCAGTATGCAGCGAAAATGGGATTCAAAACGGTAGCTATCTCCACAAGCGATGACAAAGAGAAGCTTGCAAAAGATTTGGGGGCCCATCACTTTATCAACGCGAAGAAACAGAACGCGGCTGAAGAACTCCAGAAAATGGGGGGAGCCCGGGTGATTGTCGCAACCGCTCCGAACACAGATATCATCGGTGATATCGCCCACGGACTCGGTCTCGAAGGGAACCTTCTGGTTCTTGCAGCTACAGGTGAAACATTTGAAGTGTCACCATTTACACTCATTATGGGGCGAAAGAAAGTATCTGGCTGGCCGAGTGGTACAGCGAAAGATTCCGAAGATACGCTCGATTTCAGCGCGATGACCGGCACCACGCCGATGATTGAGACCTATCCGCTCGAAAAAGTAAATGAGGCATACGATCATATGATCAACAACAAAGCCCGTTTCAGAACGGTGCTGACGTTCAAGTAAGTCGCTTCAGATAGAAGTAAAGTGAAAGAAGGGAAGGTTGTTCATTCAATCTTCCCTTTCTTTTTTTGGATACTATGCTTTTGTTACGTCAATGCTTGTCAACTATTGGAATAAGGAAATAGTCTCATCCTCTGACTTCCCGTTATCGAATGAGTTGTATTAGGTCAATACCCTATAAAATTGGGTTATAAGGGCAATCTTGTGGGTAAATAGAACAATACTTTAAAAATAGCTTTCATTGCAGTCTCTACAATCCAGGTGAGTTTTCCAGTTGGTAAAAGCAGTTAGTAATTTCGTTTGATAGCATAAAACGTCTTGCTTTTACAGATTCTTCATCAAACGGCCCCGAAATAAATCGGGACCCGAAAAACACGGGCACCGTTTAATTCCCCCAAGGGGCAGGCAGAATGACACCGATACTACTGAGTAATAGGGTGGCGTGAGTACATAGCAGTAAAGAAAATCTGTTTCGTAACCACGCCGCCCCTACACTAACAACTGAGTTTGTCATACTGAACGGCGCCCTAGTTTTTGAGGGCACAGTGAAGGATCTGTAGAAGCAATGAGATTTAACTATGAAAATTTTTATCATGATTGAAGATTAATCATCTATAAATTACTCACATCAACCCTCAAGGTTTCCGGTAGAACCTAAAATTGGTTGGTGGATATTTTCTGAGTCAGGCAATTCATCGGATGAAGCGAATTCACCCGATGAAGACTTATTCAACTGATGCCGCCCCGAAGCGGAGCTGGTTTGTCTCAGTAATTTAACGAATCTACACAATAATCGGCCTGAAGAGTTGTTACATTTTAAAACACATAGAGGCTTCATAAATAGACTATATTATTAGCGTCTGAATTAATCACTGAAAAACACATTATGAGTAATAATAAATTTTATGTGCTTGCAGGAATACTTATTGCCGCAAGCGTTGCTTTCTGGGCATTTATGTTTCAATCGCCCGAGTCAGAAACCGACACTGTAACAGCTGACTCTGAACCACCCACTTTTTATGAGCCTGTTGTGGCTGAAGATTCCGGCGAACGCTATGAAGGCGATATGAGCCTCGTTATGTACCGTAATGAAGGGTGCGAATGCTGTTCAGAATGGGCTTACTATCTCGAAGATGAAGGGTGGGAAGTAACGATTGAAACGGTAGATAACTTATATGAAATTAAAGACGAGCAGGGCGTGCCCGGTCAGCTGCAGTCCTGCCACACTGCACTTGTTGATGGCTACGTTGTTGAAGGCCACGTGCCGATCGAGGATATTCGGCGATTGCTTGCCGAGCGACCTGATGTTATCGGAATATCTGCCCCCGGCATGCCGCCTAACTCACCGGGAATGGACCTCGACGTTGAGAACGAGTGGCAAACCGTACTTTTCGACGGAGAGAATGTGACCGTTTACAATACGCATAACTGATTTATTGCCAATTACTCTGAAAGAGTAGGTTTGCAACCCCAGCCGGAATGGGTGTTTTTGGATTGATGAGATCCAAACTGAGCAGGCTGGTAGAACGAATTAACTCCTCTGTGAATCGCAAGGCCGGATAATTTCAGCTCATCGGCACAATCGATATTATCACGGCCGTGGTTCAGACGGTTTTTCCTTCCATAAATCTCTGTACTGTCAAGCAAGATCTCAAGATCTGTCGTGAGTTCATCCAGCTGATATACAGAAATAGTAACCGCCGTGCGAACCTCTTCTGACAGTCGGTTAAACGAGTCCTTTGCTATTGAATCAGCTATGGAAACCGAGGCAGAATCTGAACGCGGACTATCTTCTAAAAGACCCAGTGCACGCACATCAAGATGAGAAAGGTGCAGGTTTTGAGGCGAGGCAATCAGCGTTCGGGCAATGGGCTTTAGCTGTGACGCCATTTCCGGCGTGCCGTTGCTGCATGTAGATAGAGCAACAAGATTGAACCGTTTCTTTCCGGCAGGCAAAAATGTGCGAATCTCTTCAGTAAAAATTTCAGTGCTGAATTCCCGGTTATTGTATGATAGATGGTATCCTTTTTCGGGTTGCTGTGGAATTTCATGTCCGAAATAGAGAAATATTACCGGCGATTGTTCATCTTGCAAATTTTCCGAGTAATCACTGAAAAGCTCTGATTCCTCCTCCATAAAACCTGAAGCATCGTTATCCCCGCGGTATGAAATCTCCCTCACTTTTTCTCCGCCGGTAAACTGATACATACGGCTCTTATTTCTGGGGAAGAGTCCAAGAAAAGAGCGTTTCTCACGCCGGTGGAAGATATAAACATCGCCTGATACTGCATCCCGGGCTACATTTAATGCCTTGTCCATCGCATGGTTATCGGCTTGGATGGGGGTTCCTTCTGACGTGTGGTAGAGATAGTCGCCGTCACCGTGTATATAAAAAATCATCCTGTAATCCGTGCCGGACTGTTGCCCGGTTGCTGAATGATGCAGCAGTGACCGGCTGCTGCATCCTCCGAGTAAAAGTACAACGGCACAAAAGAAGGCTTTATTTAATAGGGGATTCATTCAAAATCGGGCATAAGCCGGGGGTGTGTTACCACAGTTTGTCTGAGTTCAATAGGTGGTAATTTACAGCAGAAGCAAGATAAGAACGATCAAAAGTGCCGATGTCAAACTGATCGTGAGTGTTTTGTTTGCCTGCTCAATTTCTTGCTGTGAATAGTCGGAAAAATCGATGAGTTCATCATCCTGAACTTCATCAAATCCGTCGAGCCCGTTCAATTCGCTCTTTTTCTCGTCAATTTGATCTTTAAATAAGGCAAGTTGCTCCCGTTCTTCTTCTGTAAGATTTTTGGATTCGTCAATACGATCAACAGCACGTAACATTTTATCGAAGGATGTGTTTAGCAATTGTCGTTGTTCAGCAGGATTATCTGAGGCTTTTACGTTCTGGACGGTTTCATTGAAGTGCTTTTTAAACGTTTCGGAAAGATTTTGCTGGGCTGAAGCAGATCCCATTAATGAAAACAAAAGAAAGGCGGTAGCTGAAAGAATTTTAAGTGTATGTGTCATGTTTAGGCTATTTTGATGTGTAGTTACACAGCTATTTAGTGCTTGTATTAAAATAAAGGCTGTTTTAGAGTAAAATCCAAACAAATCCGAAGTTGCTGATTATTGGGTAATGTAACAGGGCAACTTCGCTCTTTTTTAGAAAGAGTCTGTGTAACAGTTTCAATTACAAATTGTACTTTTTGTTTTATGAAACTAGCGGACATCTACATAAAATCAAGCCTTCACGTGGCACTGGCTGTTACGGCACTAGCCCTGGTCACGGTATATGAATTAGGGATTTCAGCTGACCCATTTCTACTCGGATTCATTTTTAGCTCTACGGTGGTCTCCTACAATTTTACTAAATATGTATTTGTATTCACGGCAGGAGCTGATCGGTCGGGTACGTTATTAAAGAGAATAGGCGTTATTTCTGTTCTCGCCTTTCTGGCTATGTGCCTGATGCTATTCCGGCTGCCGATAGATGTTATTCTGTTGGCCGCAGTTTTTGGTGCTATAACCATTGCCTATGCTGTTCCGGTTTCGGAGGGAAAGCGCAATCTCAGAAGCGTTTATGGGATTAAAATAGCGGTGATCGCCATTGTTTGGGCGGGGGTAACGGTAATTCTGCCGGTGATGAATTACGGGATAGAGTCTCTTTCTGTTCTGGATGTTGGCGCTGAATCACTTCAGCGGCTTCTTTTTGTAGCGGTATTGATTCTTCCTTTTGATATCCGTGATTACAGATATGATGACAGTACGCTTGGTACCTTACCCCAACTTATCGGGGTCAGGGAGTCGAAAGTGTTAGGGATGGGTCTGTTGATCTCATGCGTAGTACTTGAGGCAATAATAAATCCTGTCAGTTCCACATCGTTTGTAATATTCGGTTTGATAGCAGCAGTAACTGCTGTAATGGTCAGGCGCTCCATGATGATTCAATCACGTTACTTTGCGTCATTTTGGGTAGAGAGTATACCCATCTTTTGGGCAATCCTTTTGATTTTTTCCAAACCCATTTAAAGTTTTTTCACGCATGGTAGCGATTTTCTGTAACGCATTAGCCATCAATGGAAAACAAGGTTTATTTGATGGCATTTTTAATCAAATCTTCATGTAAAATCGATATTTATATATGGGTTAAACAACCGAAACCTAAAGTCAGAGCGATATGAAAAAACAAGCATTCAACCTATCTCAACATGACATTCACGTAGAAACAATCATCAGAAATCCGGCGCCAGGAAAATTTTATGAAGATGCCATCAAGTATGATGCCGGCTCTGCAATAGCTGATAGCGGGGCACTGATTGTAAGATCCGGAAAACGAACCGGACGTAGCCCTGCCGACAAGCGGGTGGTTAAAACCGATAATGTAAGCGAAGACATCTGGTGGGGAGATATTAATATACCTCTTGATAAAAATACCTATAAGATAAATCACCGAAGAGCAACAGACTACCTGAACACATGCGAGCGGCTTTATGTCATTGATGGATTTGCAGGGTGGGATCCGGAATACCGACTTAAAGTGCGGATTATAGCTGAAAGGCCGTACCACGGACTGTTCATGCAAAACATGTTGATTCGTCCGACCAAAGAAGAACTCGCAGATTTTGGCGATCCTGATTTTGTTGTGTACAATGCTGGTAAATTCCCCGCAAACACCTATACGGAAGGAATGACATCCGATGCCAGTGTGGATGTCAATTTCGAGACAAACTCAATGGTGATTCTCGGTACTGAATATGCGGGTGAAATGAAGAAAGGTATTTTCACTGTGATGCATTACCTGATGCCTCAGAAAGATGTTCTTTCAATGCACTGTTCAGCTAACGAAGGCGATGATGGAGATGCGGCCCTCTTCTTTGGATTATCAGGTACCGGAAAAACCACACTTTCGGCCGATAGCAGCCGTAAGCTGATAGGTGATGATGAACACTGCTGGAGTGAAGATGGAGTCTTTAACATTGAGGGTGGCTGTTACGCAAAAGCGATCGGGCTGACCGAAGAGTCGGAACCCGAAATTTACAACGCCATCAAATATGGAACCGTGCTCGAAAACGTGGTTTATGATGAGAATACCCGTGAAGTTGACTACGATGACGTCAGTATTACTCAAAATACCCGTGCATCCTACCCGATTGAGTATATTGACAATGCCAAAATTCCATGCATAACGGGACATCCGGACAATATTATCTTCCTGACCTACGATGCATTTGGCGTTTTGCCTCCGGTGAGCAAACTCACGCCTGAGCAGGCGATGTATCACTTTATTAGTGGATATACCGCAAAAGTGGCCGGTACAGAAGTGGGTGTAACTGAACCACAGGCAACGTTTTCCGCCTGTTTCGGTGCGGCGTTTCTTGTATGGCCGCCAAGCCGATACGCTGAAATGCTTGCAGAAAAAATGAAAAAGCACGGGGCAAATGCCTGGCTGGTGAACACTGGCTTGACCGGCGGAGCTTACGGCACCGGCAAGCGGATCGATCTGAAGAGCACACGATCCATCATTAATGCTATTCATTCCGGCTCACTAAAAGATGTGGATACCGTAAAAGATGACGTCTTCGGTGTCCAAATTCCGAAATCTTGTGAAGGGGTGGATTCAAAAATCCTTGTCCCACGAAATGCCTGGGGCGACAAGAATGCATATGATGAACAGGCTAAAAAGCTGGGCGGACTCTTCAACAATAACTTCAAAAAGTACAAAGATGAAAGCAGTGAAGAGATCCTGAAAGCCGGACCTAACGTCTAATTTCATTATCTTTCATGTGATTTATAGAAAAGCCGCTCCCGAAATGGGGCGGCTTTTTCTTTTTGCCTGAGAGATCAGTAATACCTCAAAGATTTTTAAGGCTATCATTTTACGGAATCGATACTCTGGAATAAGCGCTAATTATGAATTACATTGAATATGCAGGCATAAAGAACATGCTTGAAAATGGGTGTATCAAGCATCAAATGGACACGAGGTTTGTTATGAAGGCACTTAATTTATTTGCGGTGATGCTTTTTGTTATTTTACTTTCCGCTTGCAGTGGTGATAGCCGTAATGAAACTGATCAACAGCAATCTCAATTTCAGCAGCAAGAATCCGACATCCCATATAACTTTCGAATGGAGATGGAGCTGCTGTTGGAACACTATTTTGAACTTAAAGAAGCCGTCACAGAATCTGATTTACAGTCTGCCGCTAATATTGCAGGAGAACTGTCGGCATATACCAGCAGCGTGATGGAGGATGTGCTGAGAGCTGAAAATAAAGGTTTATGGCTCGGTATAGCCCGGATTATTCGGACGGAATCAGAAAAGCTTATTGATACTGAGAGCGCTGAGGAGATGCGAATTTATTTTGAGCACATATCAAGATCAATGATCAGAATAGCCGATTCATTTGACCCTACGGGAGGTCCGTATTATCTCATGAAATGTGAAAATGCTGCAACCGGTGATAATCAATGGCTCAGCCGTGACAAAGAGATCAGAAATCCCTATCAAACTTCAGCTGATGTGAACTGTGGAGAAGTGATGGAAGAGTTGGCAAATTAACGCTCTGAAAGCCGCACATTTTCCATTTAAAAGCCTAATCTATCTAAAGCAAATAGTGCTCCTATCAAAGAAACGATTGGTGCAAATCTAAAATATTTATTGGTTTGATGGGATATTCATCTATTTTTCAAAGCATATCACGTAAAGTGCACTTCCAGCTTCTCTGTAATTGAACAGATGTTAAAAAGTTAAAATCATATTTATGGCAACCGTTGAGAAAGTTACGTTTAATAATAGTATAAGCAGAGAATTCAGTAAAACTGTGAAAAGCCGGGTTGAGCAATATTTTGAAGAAAATAAGCTTTCCAAGAATGCCAACGCCCAAATGGTTGTCAAGACCATATTGCTGCTGACGCTTTATTTCGGCTCTTATGCACTTATTATGTCAGGTGCCCTTTCTCTCGGAACTATGTGGTTTCTCACATTTTTGATGGGTATTGGTATGGCAGGTATCGGTTTCTCTGTTTCGCATGATGCGCTTCATGGTGCCTACTCGTCAAACAAGCATGTAAACAGAGCATTGGGGTTTACGTTTGATCTCCTGGGAGCAAATGGATACATCTGGAAGATCACACATAACATTATCCATCACACCTACACTAATATTCAGGGACACGACGAGGATCTTGAAGTCGCAGAGTTTATCCGTTTGTCTCCCCATTCAGAACACAAGATGGTTCATCGGGTTCAACATATCCTGGCTTTCTTAGCGTATAGCCTGGCCACATTTTTCTGGGTCTTCATCAAAGATTACAAGAATTTTTTGAAACCGAATATCGGGCCATATAACAATAAGAATCATCCGGTGAGTGAGTGGATTATACTAATAGTTACCAAGGTGATTTACTATGGTTACATGCTGGTGTTGCCACTGCTGTTACTTGACATTACCTGGGTTCATCTGTTGATCGGATTTGTGACGCTTCATCTGACGGCGGGGCTTATTCTGGGCATCATCTTTCAACTTGCTCACGTAGTTGAGGAGACCGACCATCCGCTGCCTAATGAAGAGAACATGATTGATGAGCATTGGGCTATACATGAAATGGTGACTACAAATAATTTTGCCCGTGATAACAAAGCTCTCTGCTGGTTTGTGGGGGGGCTAAATTTTCAGATTGAACATCATCTGTTTCCCAAAATATGCAGCATTCACTATCCCGCGCTTAGTCCGATTGTTGAAAAGACCGCAAAGGAATTTAATATTCCCTACAATCACCACGACACATTCTTTCAGGCGATCGCCTCGCACTACCGTACGCTTAAGAAATTTGGGGATCCAAACTTTACCTATTCCGAGTCGCCGGCAGTGTCTTAATATGCCGGAACGCCATCTTCCCCATTGTACTTTCATAACCTGATATGTGCAGGTTATCCTGTGATAAAAGTACAGCTTCAGGCTTTTGCTCAATTTAACGTCAGTTCGATATAAGGAATTGAACCCAAAAAGTCCCACTTCGAAGGGGGGACACTAGTCAATAAACTCTTATGCCGAACTCAAGATATTTATTAATTTCTGGGTATTTTTTATGAAATCAACGGACATTCTGATCATTGGGGGCGGACTATCGGGGCTGATGACTGCTTACCTGCTTGAAAAAGAGACTGCTGCTGATGTATGTATCCTGGAGGCCCGTCAGCGTTTGGGAGGTCGAATTTATACTCTCAGAAGAGAAGGTGAGGCCTCGATTGAAATGGGTGCTACATGGCTGGGCCGAAATCACACCAAATTGATGGAGCTGCTTAAAGATCTGGAAATTGAGGTTGAAGAGCAGAAAATGGGATCGCAGGCTTTCTATGAAGCGATGTCTATGTCTCCTCCGCAACTCATCGACCTTCCTCAGAACGATCAGCCAAGCTATCGAATTGCAGGCGGAACGGACATGTTAATCCGCGGCCTGAGCGGTCGGCTGGATAAAACAAACATTCAACTGGGCCAGATAGTTACCGCCATCAAAGCTGTCGAAAATGGATTGGTTGTCGAAACAGAGACTCAAAATTTTGAAGCCGGCATTGTTATCAGTACGCTTCCGCCCCGCCTGTTGATCGACTCTGTGAAATTTTCACCCCAAATGCCGCAGGAGCTAATCAGTATTGCCGGAAAGACCCACACCTGGATGGGAGAGTCTATTAAAGTTGCCCTTACATTTGACAATCCGTTCTGGAAGGATCCTGGTATGAGCGGAACAATATTCAGTAATGTAGGACCCGTGAATGAAATGTACGATCACTCGGGCGAGGGCAGGTATGCCCTCAAAGGATTTATGAACGGAGCCTATAGGGCGGTATCAAAAGAAGAGAGAAAAAGGCTGGTTCTGGATCAACTGCGGCGGTTTTATGGTAATAAGGCAGATAGTTATCTAACATACAATGAATTGGTATGGGCAGAAGAGCCGTTTACGTTTTGCGACTACTCCTCCCAGGTGATACCGCACCAGAATAACGGACATCCTTATTTTAAAGAGACGTACCTGGAGGATCACTTTCTGCTTGCAGGTGCAGAAACAGCAACCAGTCATCCGGGTTATATGGATGGCGCGGTAGAGAGTGCCCGGCGTGTTGCAGGCAGGGTAAAGCAGCTTATGCCAGATTGATAAATTCAGTTGCCAAATCGGCCTGGAGACCCCTGTTTATCTGTCTCGGTAACTCTCGACAGATGCAACCCATGGTTCAAAACTGCCGCCGCCCATTGATATTATATAGTTAAAGGGCATCAAACATTTCTGAATACAGGTAAGGGGTTCATCGAAAATCCTGCTATTTTAAGCACTCAATATTTTACACCATCATTAAAAGGTTCAATTTGTATTGTTCATGACCTATCTCACTGTTGAAAATCTCTCCAAGCATTTCGGAGAGCGAACACTGTTCGAAAATATTACATTTGGCATGTCGAAAGGAGATAAAACCGCACTGATTGCTCCGAACGGCACGGGTAAATCAACCCTGCTCAAAATTATAGCCGGTGAGGAGAGCCAGAGTAGTGGAGAGGTGATGCTGCAAAGTGATGTCCGTATTGGCTACCTAAAGCAGGAGCCGGAATTGAACCCTGCTCTCACTATCAACGAATATATTCTTCAGGGTGATTCTGACATAACAAAAATCGTTCGGGAATATGAACGGGCCACTGATGCCCAGGCCGCTGATTTCAACGAGAAAACACAGGATGCATTTATGAAGGCGTCATCTGCAATGGACGCCGCAGGTGCGTGGGATTTCGAGCAACGTATGCAGCAGATTCTTGGCAAACTTGAAATTCACGATCTCGAACGGCTGATCAGCTCACTGTCCGGCGGAGAGAAGAAACGTGTGGCGCTGGCATTTGTGCTGATCAACAGCCCCGACCTGATTATTCTGGATGAGCCGACCAACCATCTTGATTTAGATATGATTGAATGGCTCGAGGAGTACCTGGCCAAAAGTAATGTCACCCTGCTGATGGTGACTCACGATCGCTATTTCCTGGACCGCGTTTGTAATCATATCCTGGAGATGGATGCGGGCAATCTTTATCACCACAAGGGTAATTATGGCTACTATTTGCAAAAGAAAGCCGAGCGGGAAGAGCAGGAGCGCGCAGAGATGCATAAAGCGGGACAGCTCTATAAAAAAGAGCTGGAGTGGATGAGGCGCCAGCCAAAAGCCCGGACATCCAAGTCAAAATCCCGAATCGATGCATTTCACGATACGGCCGAAAAAGTTAATCAGCGATCGGACGATACTGAGCTGAACCTTAGTATTTCATCAAAACGCATTGGCGGGAATGTGCTGGAGCTTGAGGATATCAACAAATCATATGATGACCTCACCATTCTGGACGGGTTTACCTACTCCTTCAAAAAAGGGGAGCGGATAGGCATTATTGGGAAAAACGGAGTTGGGAAAAGTACGTTTCTGAAGATAATAACAGGTGAGGAAGAGGCCGATTCCGGCGATGTAAAGACCGGGCAGACGATCGAGTTTGGTTATTATAAACAGCAGGAGACCGGCTTTAATGAAGACTTGCGTGTAATCGAAGTTGTCAAAGAGGTAGCGTCGGTGATTACCATGGCTGACGGCAGCGAAGTATCAGCATCCAAATTCCTGGAGCACTTTATGTTTCCACCCAAAATGCAGTACACGCCGGTTCGGAAACTGAGCGGAGGTGAGCGCCGGCGCCTGTCGCTTATGCTGGTATTGGTGAAAAATCCGAACTTTCTGATACTTGATGAGCCCACCAACGATCTTGATTTGATGACGCTTCAAAAGCTCGAGGAGTTTCTGCTTAATTTTGGCGGCTGTCTAATCCTTGTCTCTCATGATCGGTTTTTCATGGACAAGCTTGTGGATCACTATTTTGTGTTTGAGGGAAATGGCGTGATTGATGATCATCACGGAACTTACCAGGAATATCGAGAGCTTAAAGAGGCACAGGAAGCCGAAGCAAAACGATTGGCGCGCGATGCCGCAAGTGCCAAAACGTCGTCCTCGTCATCAAAAAAAAGTAAACCGTCATCCCCGGAAAAGAAAAAATCCGGGCTGACATTCAAAGAGAAGAAGCGGTTTAAAAAACTGGAAAAAGAAATCGCGAAACTTGAGAAAGAACAGCAGGAACTGGAAAGCCAACTTGCCGGCGGCGGCTTGTCGGGCGATGAACTCCAGGAGACCTCTCGACGCTATGGCGAGCTCACCGAAGAGATAGAAGAAAAGACAATGGAGTGGGTGGAGCTTGCGGAAAAAGATGAAGGCTGATAGAATTTGACAATGGCTACTGATACAAATAATAAAAACCCGACCCCTCAGGAACTTGAAGAGTCTGATAAATACAAAAAGCTGCAGGACCTTGACCACAATGAAATGGTACCGTTTCTGCTGGATAATCTGAAAAACCGGAATCCAATCAATGCAATCTTTAAGCACGGGACGATGCTCCTTATTGCGCTTATTCTTTTTGTATGGATCGGGCGATGGAACACAACTCTCTTCTTTGCAGGTCTGGGCGTGGGACTCATTTTTACGTTTACAGTTGGGCTGATTCTCCACGAGTTACTTCACCTGCTTGTGTACAAAATCCTTGGTGCAAAAAAGACCCGCCTGAGGATGCTTTGGGACCAGGGCGCGGTTGCAGCAGTGGCCGATCAGTTTGTGGTATCGGAGATAGAATTTTACTGGCTCGCGTTTACGCCATTTGTGGTCCTCACTGCTGCAGGTCTTGTAGCACTTTTTATGACCACCGGATGGATATTTTATGCGGTCTCATTTTTCCTTGTGATTCACACTACGGCATGCATTGGCGATTTTTCCCTGGCCGGGTATATGTATGAAAACCGTGATCAGGAGATTTATACGTTTGATGATGTCGAGAATGACAAGAGCTACTTTTTTGTGAGGAAAGAATAACACTCCCCTCTGGAGAGGGGAAAAGCCCATAAAACGGGCGTGCCCGGTTTGATGGGCGAGGGGTGAGTTGGTGGGTCTGAGGCCGAACCAGAGTCCTGCGGCATCACCGGTTATACGAATAATCAAATAACCGTATTAACGATTACACGAACCTCCGAGTCCAAACAGATCCTTCGCTTTGCTCACGATGACCGGGTTTTTTTATTGATGAGTAGCGGGATCTCCTTATTCAAAGACCCACCCCCTGTCCCGCTGCCCTACGTCGCCCTGGCGTGACTCCGCATGGAGGGGGCTGCGAAGCCATTAAAAAGACAGGTACTGATCTATATTGCTGTAAGAAAGTTGCTTTCCAAGCAGGGGCATTGGATGTAGATCTGAATCCACTTCTTTAATCGACATTCCTTGTTCAATATTCATCGGTTCAATGGGAATAACGAATTTTGAATAAACGAATAAACGAATAAACCAATCAACCAACTAAGAAAATCCAAATACAACCATTCCCACAATGGCGACGGCTGCAAATGCCAGAAGCTTAAGGAGGAGCGGAAGGCAGAACCGGAACCAGCGGTTGTAGGATACCCCGGCCATGCCCAGGATTCCCATCAATACGGGGTTGGTGGGGACGATCATATTGGCAAATCCATCGCCATACAAAAACGCCTGAACCGCCACCTGGCGGGAGACACCCAGGATATCGCCCAGCGGAACCATCAGCGGCATGGTCAGAAAGGCCTGTCCGCTGCCAGAGGAGACAAAAAAGTTTATAACGGTCTGCATCAACATCATCCCGACTGCAGCAAGTTCCGGCCCTAACATTTCGAGTGGAACCGACATCGCGTGCACGATTGTGTGCAGTATCTGCCCCTCTTCCATGATGAGTGCAATACCTCTGGCGATGCCTACCAGCAGTGCCGTTTCGGTGAGATCTTTAGCGCCTCTGACAAACTCTTTTGCCACGATGCTTGGATCCATCTTTCCAATAAACGCCGTGAAAACGCCAAGAATGAGAAAGGCAGCCCCGAGTTCGTTCAGGTACCAGCCGCGGGTGGCAATTCCCCAGACGCCTATCCCAAGGGCTGTCAAAAATGCGGCGGTTATAATGATGTGCTTCCAGCCGAGGTCAGGATAATCGGTAATGACAGCGGCACTTTCCTGATCAGTGCCCTTTGTGAGGCTGACTGTTGGATCTGACTGCACCCGGCGCGCATAGCTCCAGACGTGGTGCGCTCCTATCATAACAAAAGGGACGAGCAGGCCCAGGCGAACTCCCCATCCGGAGTAGGTTTGTATATTCGCGATATCCTGCGCAACAATCACCGTGTACTGGTTAAATGCTGCAGCTCCGTAGCCGATGCCGTAGCCGGCAATAATCATTCCTACGGCCGTCATGGTATCCATGCGCATGGTTCTGCAGAGCGCGGCCAGGATAAGGACGAAGGGAATATACTCGGCCGACGCCCCCATCAGGTTCGATGTAAATGCAAATACGAATACCACAAGGAAAATCAGCAGTGCGGGACGGCCTCCCAGTTTATTGAGCAGGCGGCCCAGGAGCGCATCGATAGTGCCTGTTTTACGAATGATGGCCAGCACGCCGCCGATGATAAAAAGGAAAAAGATGATAAACTGTGCATCAGCAAACGCCCGGGGAACAGCGGTAAAGAGCTCAATCGGAGTCATAAACTCACGATCGTCAGCAATTTCAAACGTGCCGGGCTGCACAATGTCGCGTCCATTTACCAGCTCTGTTTCATAGGAGCCCTGTGGTACAATCCAGGTTAACAGGAGGGCCGCCACCATCAGGTAGAAGAGCAGGGTGAGTGTATGAGGCATTTTAAAATTCATGCGGGGGGCGCTGGTTAGATGCATTTGGGGTGTTCAGCCGGAAACAGCGCTCAAAATAGTAACGGAGGTCTATTGAAACAAGACGTAAATAAACCATCCCCTCTGGAGAGGAGAAAGGCCCATAAAACGGGCGTGCCCGGTTTGATGTGCGAGAGGTGTGTTGATGAGTCTGGAGCTGGAAAAGAAAAATGAGAGTCATCACCTGCCCCCGATAACACGCCACTGTCGATCCTCTGAACGAGGATACGTATTTTACCAAATGCCGAATACACGATTTAACGATTACACGAATCGCCGAATCCATAAAGATCCTTCGCTTTGCTCAGGATGACCGGGCTATACAAATGGATGGGCGGGCGGGGCGGCTTGTTTTTTCGACGGCATGAGTGGAGGCATCTCCCTGTTCAGTATTCATTCTAAGGGAATATCGATTGACGAACGAAGATCGACGAATTTCGAATACACGAATAAACCAATTACCCATATCCAACACCCCTCGCCTTCGCTCTGCTCCGGCACTCCCCTCGAGGGGAGATCATACTATTCTTGAAGAATCCATTCGCCAGATGCAGAAATAATGCTATTGAAGAAACTCTACTTCTTCAATCGTTATTCCTTGTTCGATAATCATCGGTTTGGAGAGGAATATCGATTCCCGAACAAAATCTCCCCTCTGGAGAGGGGAAAAGCTCATAAAACGGGCGTGCCCGGTTTGATGGGCGAGGGGTGTGTTGAAGGGTCGGGAAGTCCTGAAGTTGTTGCGAAATAGATTCAAGCTCCCAACACCCCTCGCCTTCGCTCTGCTCCGGCACTCCCCTCGAGGGGAGGCTTTTTCCCAATAACGAATCAAACAAGAACCATTCCTACCTTCGGTCCCTCATATACATCTCTCCTTTTCTTCCGGA
>Ga0209942_1000205_pt1 | contig 36386 bp, 33 predicted proteins | sample SalPonR1_A_D2_MG_FD_185695 | JGI IMG/M metagenome (GOLD analysis project Ga0209942, IMG submission 185695) | Salt pond soil microbial communities from South San Francisco under conditions of wetland restoration - Salt Pond MetaG R1_A_D2_MG... ...
CCCGCAGCGGCAGCATTGAATGGGAAACCCGCGTGGCCATTCCCCAGGGACGCTCGGAGATTGAACGTATCGTTGATATCGATGGCACTATGGCCCTGGTTGGCGGTGAGCTTTACGCGGCCAGCTACCAGGGCCGCATCGCTGCCATCGAAGCACGCGGCGGCAATCGTATCTGGCAGCGTGACGTGTCGTCCTACTCCGGCGTCTCGGTCGGTTTCAACAATGTCTACGTGGCTGACGATGACGGCAGCGTGAAAGCCTTTCTGCGCAATGGCCAGGGCCTGCGCTGGGAGCAGGACGCGCTGGCTTACCGCGAGTTGTCGAGGCCGACACCCGTCAGCAGCTATCTTGCTGTGGTGGACCTGGAAGGCTATCTGCACCTGATGTCGCAGGTTGATGGCAGTTTTGCCGCGCGCGAGAAAGTCGATGGCAGTGGGGCACGTGCGGACATGATCAGCGACGGGCGCACGCTCTATGTGTTCGGCAACAGCGGGAAACTCATGGCCTATGAGATTACCGCCGGGGAAAAATGACGTATGCGTCCGGTCATTGCGTTGGTAGGCCGCCCGAACGTGGGCAAGTCCACCCTGTTCAATCAGCTCACCCGCAGCCGGGATGCGCTGGTAGCTGACTTTCCGGGACTGACCCGGGATCGCAAATACGGCGAGGGCCGCAGCGGCGATCGTGACTTCATTGTCATCGACACCGGTGGCCTCACCGGCGACGAGCACGGCATTGATGCGCCGATGGTGAATCAGTCCATGGCGGCGATGGAGGAGGCTGACGTTATCCTGCTCCTGGTTGATGCGCGCGAGGGTCTGAATAGCGCCGACGAACTCATGGTTGAGGCGCTGCGTCGCCGCGGCAAGGCGTTCCATCTGGTGGTCAATAAGCTGGATGGCCTGGACGCGTCGGTGGCGACCGGCGATTTCTACCGTCTCGGCGTGAGCCACCTGCACGGCATCGCCGCCAGTCAAGGACGTGGTGTGCGCGCGCTGATTGATGAGGTTCTTTCGCAGGTGCCCGATGACGGCTCTGCGGAAGCGCTGGCCGAGCGCGAGAACCGCATACGCGTGGCGGTGGTCGGTCGTCCGAATGTCGGCAAGAGCACCCTGGTCAACCGCCTCCTGGGTGAGGAACGTGTGGTCGTATACGACCAGCCGGGCACGACCCGTGACAGCATCTATATCGATTTCGAGCGCGACGAGCATGCGTACACGCTGATTGATACCGCTGGTATCCGGCGGCGCAAGAATATCCGTGAAGTCGTGGAGAAGTTCTCCATCGTCAAGACGCTGCAGGCGGTGGACGATGCGCACGTCGTCGTTCTGCTGGTGGACGCCCACGAGGGGCTCGTGGATCAGGACATGCACCTGTTGGGTCACTGCATCGAGGCCGGGCGAGGACTGGTGATTGCGATCAACAAGTGGGACGGGCTGGAGCCGGACGCGCGCGATCAGATAAAGAATGAGCTCAGCCGACGTCTGCATTTTGCCGACTATGCCGACACGCATTTCATCTCTGCCCTGCACGGTACCGGCGTCGGGCATCTCTATCGCTCGATAGACGCCGCTCACCGCTCGGCGACGCGCAAGCTGAACACCAACCAGCTGACGCAGATTCTGGAAGACGCTGTCGGGTCGCACGCGCCGCCCATGGTCAATGGGCGCCGCATCAAGCTGCGCTATGCCCACGCCGGCGGGCGCAACCCGCCACTCATCGTGATTCACGGCAGCCAGACGGACAGCATTCCGGCAAGCTACCAGCGATTTCTCGAGAAGGTGTTTACCCGGGAGCTCAAGCTGGTCGGCACGCCGGTGCGCATCGAGTTTCGCAGTGGTGAGAATCCCTATGCCGATCGTCGCAACGCGCTCACCCAGCGGCAGGTGGCGCGCAAGCGTCGCATGATGGCCCACGTGAAGCAGGAAAAGAAAAAACGTCAGCGCAAGAAGGGCCGCTAGCGAGCCCTTCCTTTGGGCAGGTCTTGCTGAAAACCGCTTGCATCGAGCGATCTTGGTGATATAGTTGTATATAACACCATCACATTAGCAAGGGTGAGCAACATGTTTTATCCCCACAGGCAAAAAATACTGGTTGGCGGGCGTCGCTTGCTGGCGACTGGGGTCGCCTTCTTTGTTTGCGCGGCCCTGCTAGCGGGCAGTCGTGTGGTTTTTGCCCAAGAGACGATCGAGGTTGATATCCCGGATGTTACCCGCCTTGAAATTCGCGGCGGCGTCGAGGTCGAGCTGTCTCAGGGCGAGGTGCCGTCTCTGCGGGTGCGCGCGTCACAGGCAGATCTCGACAAGGTTCCCTACGCTGCGACCTCGGGTGATCTGCTGCTGGGCTACAGCCGCAGCCATCCTCGGGAGAGCTTTGCGGATGTCAAATTCCGCGTGACGCTGCCAGCGATCTCGGAAGTCGAGGTCATGGGCTCCGCAATGGTGTATCTGCGTTCATTCAATGTGGACGACCTGCGCGTCTCGGTGGCCGGCACTGGCAACGCGCGGCTACACGATGTCCGCGGTCAGCGGCTGGCGCTGCGCGTCTCCGGCTCTGGCGATATACACATCATGACCGCGGATATCGGCACCATGGAGGCCGTGATTGCGGGCTCGGGGGATATCCTCCTGGGCAGTCTCGCGGCAGATACCGTGGAGGCCGTAGTTCAGGGCTCCGGCGATATGCGGGTGGAGAGCGCGACCCAGGTCGATACTCTCGAGCTGTCGATCGTCGGTGCTGGCAGCGTTGACCTTGCCGGCGTCCCGGCCCGACGGGCAGAGGTGAATATCGTTGGCTCCGGTGATGCGCGTCTTGGCGAACTGCAGGAGCATCTCGACGTCACGATACTTGGCAGCGGCAATGTGCTGTATGCCGGTAACGCGGAAAAAAGCACGACCATACTGGGCTCTGGACGCATTGACCGGCGCGACCAGTGAGCCGCACGGGCGGCAGTGACTGACAGGCGGCAAGGACTGAACGAGTGGAGTGGAATGACAAACAGCCGATCTATCGCCAACTGCGTGAACTTGTCGTGGAAAGGGTGATGGACGGAAGCTTTGCGGAGGGTGAGGCCGTGCCGTCCGTGCGCCAGGTTGCTGCCGACTACAAAATCAATCACCTGACCGTTGCCAAGGCCTATCAGGAGCTTGTTGATATCGGTCTGCTGGAAAAGCGCCGGGGGCTCGGTATGTTTGTCACCCAGGGCGCGCGCAAAGCACTGACACAGGATGAGCAGGCGCGGTTTTTGGAGGAAGAGGTCCCGGCATTTGCACAGCGTGTGCGCACGCTGGGTCTCGGGATGGACGCAGTGGTCGAGCGGCTGCTGCAGGAACGGGGCGAACAGGAATGACAGACATAATCAGGGCGCGTGGTCTGTTCCGGGCGTTCGGCGGCGTGCCCGCCGCGGATCATATAGACCTCGATATTCCCTCGGGTGCCGTGGTGGGGCTTATCGGGCCCAATGGTGCGGGCAAGACGACACTGTTGCGGGCGCTGCTGGGATTGACCTCGGCACAGGGGGAACTCTCGGTGCTGGGCCGGCAGCCCGTGCGTGAGCACGCGCGCCTGATGGAGGAGGTCAGCTTTATCGCGGATACCGCCGTGCTGCCGCGCTGGATGCGAGTTGATCAGCTGCTGGATGCAGTCAATGGCCTGCATCCCCGCTTTGACCGCGCGCTTGCCGAGACCTTTCTTGCCGCCACGGATGTCGCGCCGGCGCGGCGCGTCGGTGAACTGTCCAAGGGGATGACCGTGCAGCTGCACCTCGCGCTGGTCATGGCGATAGATGCCCGTCTGCTGATTCTGGACGAACCGACGCTGGGTCTGGATATTCTGTTCCGGCGCCAGTTTTTTGAGCAACTGCTCAACGACTACTTTGATGAACAGCGTACGATTGTCATCTCCACACACCAGGTCGAGGAGGTCGAGAATATCCTGACGCATGTCATGTTCATGGATCATGGTCACATCGTCCTCAACCGGCCGCTGGCGGAGCTGGAGGCGAGTTTTGTCGAGCTGCACTGTGTCGGCGAGGCCCTGGCCCGGGCGGAAAGCATCCCCCACGTCGGCAAACGAAGCATTCTCGGCGGCAAGGCAATCATCTACGAGGATATCGACCGGCACCTGCTGACACCGCTGGGCGAATGTCGCACACCGTCGGTCTCTGATCTGTTTGTGGCAAAGCTGAGCCGGGAGGTGCGCTCGTGAACCGCAGCCGTTCCCACCGTATTTTCACGCTCCTGCAGCGCGAGCTGCGCGAGCACCGGCGGGCCTTCCTCTGGGCGCCCCTGGTGCTTGCCGTGCTGATCGCCGTGGCGATGCTGCTGAGCGTGCTCGTGGTCGACCGCATCAGCGTGTTCGGCGATACCCTCACCCAGGTCCTTGAAAAGCAGGCAGGCGGGGAAGCCTCGACGATCATCGTCCGCGCTGACAGTGAGGAGCGGCCAGGCGCTGCCGACGACATGGATCTGGCATCGCGCCCCGCGACTCAGGATTCGCCGGATTCGGCCTGGGACTTCGGCCGTGACTGGACTTTCAGTCCGCCGCCTGCGGCGGACCGCGGAATGCCCGCCAGCGACTCCACAGGTGAACGCATTCGCAGTCTGAATCCGCTGCTCAACGTGCTGCACAACGCGCTGCTGCTGGTGCTGATGATCGCACTTGCGCAGTATCTACTGGGCGCGCTTTACGATGACCGTAAGGACCGCAGTATTCTTTTCTGGCGCTCTCTGCCGGTGACCGAATGGGAGAGCGTGCTCAGCAAGCTCGCTATGGCGCTTATCGCCGCACCGGCCATTGTGATCGTCATCAGTGTCCTGCTTCAGCTGGCGACACTACTGCTCGCGATGCTCATGGTCTGGCGTCTCGACATGCAGCCGATGGCGGTGCTGGCGGACAATCTGGCCCCGGCGCGACTGCTGGTTGACCAGATTGGAGGCTGGCTGCTCAGCGCGCTGTGGCTGGCGCCGACCTGCGCCTGGCTGTTGCTGGCCTCAGCCGCAGCCAGGCGCTCGCCGTTTCTGTGCGCGGTCGTGCCGGTGATCGGTGCAATTCTGCTGGAGTCGATTTTCCTGAAAAGCAGCGTCGTGCTGACTGCTGTTGGCCGGCACCTGCCGCATCTGGCGGAGAATGACGACGGCGTCGGTTTCTACCTGTTCGGGCCGGACTGGGCTGCTGTTGACTGGCTGTCCCTTCTCGCCGGACTCGTCTTCGCGGCACTGGCGACAAGCCTGGCTGTCGCCCTGAGGCGCCACCGTTGGGAAATCTGACGGGGTCTGGTATTTGTCTTGTGAATGTCAAAGATATAATACATCTATTTCATTTATGGCGGGCCGCTCACTACACTGTGAGTCTGTTTCGCTGGCGCACCCTTGCACGGCGAGTGAACTGGTTCTGGCATTTGAGGAAACCCCATGGCGACGTATCAGGAAACGACGGCGGAATTTGCCCGTCTTTGTGCACAGCAGGGCAGCACCTGGAATACTATCAATCCGGAATACGCGGCGCGCATGCGTCTGCAGAACCGCTTCCTGACCGGACTTGATATCGCCCGCTACACGGCGGGCATCATGCGCGCCGACATGGCGGCCTATGACGCGGACACCGCACACTACACCCAGTCGCTTGGCTGCTGGCACGGCTTTATCGGCCAGCAGAAGCTGATCGCCATCAAGAAGCACCACGGTACGACCAGCAAGCGTTACCTGTATCTGTCCGGCTGGATGATTGCTGCCCTGCGCAGCGAATTCGGACCGCTGCCGGACCAGTCTATGCATGAAAAAACCACGGTCCCGGCGCTGATCGAAGAGCTATATACTTTTTTGCGACAGGCAGATGCCCGCGAGCTGAATCACCTTTTCCGCGAACTGCAGACGGCTAGGGATGCCGGTGATCAGGTGGCCGAGAAACGGCTGCTCGACGCCATCAACAATTTCGAGACCCACGTCGTGCCGATCATCGCCGACATCGATGCCGGTTTTGGCAACGAGGAAGCCACCTACCTGTTGGCAAAGAAGATGATTGAGGCGGGCGCCTGTGCCATTCAGGTCGAGAACCAGGTCTCCGACGCCAAGCAGTGCGGCCACCAGGACGGCAAGGTTACGGTGCCCCACGAAGACTTCCTGTCGAAGATCAATGCCATCCGCTATGCCTTTCTGGAGCTGGGTGTGCCCGATGGGGTGATTGTGGCACGCACGGATTCCCTCGGCGCCGGCCTGACCCAGAAAATTCCCGTATCGCGCGAGCCCGGCGATCTGGCGTCGCAGTACAACGCCTTTCTGGAAACCGAGGAAGTGCAGTCGGCGGATGACGTCAATGAAGGCGACGTGGTGATCAAGAAGGACGGCAAGCTGGTGCGTCCGGTGCGGTTGCCGAATGGCCTCTACCGCTTCAAGGCGGGCACCGGTGAAGCGCGGGTCATTCTCGACTGCATTACCAGCCTGCAGCACGGCGCCGACCTGCTGTGGATTGAGACCGAGAAGCCCCATGTCGGGCAGATCGGTGCGATGGTGGATGAGATCCGCCGCCAGGTGCCGAACGCCAAGCTTGTGTACAACAATTCGCCGTCCTTTAACTGGACGCTGAGCTTCCGTCAGCAGGTATTTGATGCATGGCAGGCGGAGGGGCGCGATCTGTCGGCCTACGAGCGCGATGCCCTGATGAAGGCGGAATACGACACGACGGAACTGGCACAGGAAGCAGACCACTGGATTCAGGCTTTCCAGTCCGAGGCCTCGGCCAAGGCAGGTATTTTCCATCACTTGATCACGCTGCCTACCTATCACACGGCGGCGCTGTCAACGGACAACCTCGCACGCGGCTACTTTGGCGAGGCGGGCATGCTGGCCTATGTGGAGGATGTGCAGCGCAAGGAGATCCGTGAGGGTATTGCCTGCGTCAGGCATCAGGATATGGCCGGATCGAATATCGGCGACGATCACAAGGAGTACTTCTCCGGCGAGCAGGCACTGAAGGCCGGCGGCAAGGACAATACCATGAACCAGTTTGGTTGATCGCGGCCTCAGACGCAGAAAAGGGCGGTATTACCGCCCTTTTTTTTGCAGATCCTCTACTTTCCTTTCTGTTCTATGAGCGTCGGTCGTTGCGTATCAGGAGGCCGTAGCGCCCGGCGGTGGCGGTACGTCCCTGAAGGGATCGTCGATATCCGCCGAGGGCTGGGTGAACCACTGCGCGCCGTCTGTCGTGATGTGAAAGTGGTCTTCGAGACGCACGCCGAAATGCCCTGGTACACAGATCATCGGCTCATTGCTGAAGCACATGCCGGGCGTCAACGGCGTGTCGTCGCCGCGGACGAGGTAAGGGGCCTCGTGAATATCCAGGCCGATGCCGTGGCCGGTGCGATGCGGCAGTCCGGGCAGCTGGTAGCCCGGCCCCAGACCGGCGCCCTCGATAACGCCGCGGGCAGCGGCGTCGATGGTGCCACAGGGCTTGCCCGGCTCTGCCGCCGCGAACGCTGCCTTCTGCGCGGCTTTCTCCGTCGCCCAGATCACTCGCTGGCGCTCTGTGGGGTCGCCGAAGACATAGCTGCGGGTGATATCGGAGATGTAGCCCTCCACCTGACACCCGGTATCGATCAGCACCATATCGCCTTCCTCGAGGGATTTTGGCTTCGCGACGCCGTGGGGAAAGGCGCTGTCCGGCCCGAAAAGGACAATGCAGAAATACGATCCGCCGGTGCCGGCAGCGCGGTGCGCCGCGTGGATGAATTCGGCCACTTCCGCTGTGGTAATGCCCGGACGCAGAATCCGGGCTGTGTGACGCTGTATCTGCAGCGTGATGTCCTTGGCACGCTGCATCAGCGCGAGTTCCGCTGCGCTTTTGCGTGCGCGACAGCTGCGGGTGATGTCGGTCGCGGCGAGCACCCGTGTATCCGGCAGTGCCCGGCAAAGTCCATCTACCAGGAAGAACGGTGCGGATTCGTCCACAACAAGGCTCCCGGGGACCCGGTCTTCGCGCGAGACAATCTTCGCCACCAGACGGTAGGGATCCTCGTGCTCTTCCCAGCAGTGAAGCTCGCCTTCTGTCACCATGAAACCGTTCAGCGTGTCGCGCTCAAAGGCGGGCGCAATGTAGTGCAATGCGCCGTCGGCCGTCACAATGGCGCCGACGAGACGCTCGCTCGGTGGCCAGACCGTGCCGGTGAAGTAACGCAGGTTGGTGCCGGCATTCAGGTACAGCGCCTCGGCACCGCTGTCAGCCAACAGCGTCCGCGCCCGCGCGAGGCGCGCCCTGTATTCGCTGTCTGCGAGGGGCTCGACGCCCGCGACCATGGGCCGGATGGCCTCGAGCTCGGTTGTTGCATCACTGCCGCCAACGCCTGTTGTCATGTCGATCTTCCTCGTCTGCCAGCGTATCGTCGTCGGCATGATAACAGGACTCGCCCAGCGGTGGTTTTCCCCTCGGCACCGCTTGCCTATACTCACCGGACGTTGGAGGAAGCCCATGCGCTGGGATGACATAGACAGACAGGTATGTTCGGTAGCCAGAGCGTTGTCCGTGGTCGGTGAACGCTGGACGCTGCTGATTTTGCGCGATGCCTTTCTAGGCACGCGGCGATTCGATCAGTTCCAGTCCAGCCTGGGCATCACACGGCACCGCCTGTCCGAGCGCCTCGGCAAGCTGGTGGAACACGGTGTGCTGACCCGGGTGCTCTACAGCGATCGCCCTGTCCGCTACGAGTATCGCCTCACCCGCAAGGGGCTTGCGCTCTACCCGGTGCTGATGACGCTCGGTCGCTGGGGTGACGAGTGGATGGATCTGGGTGAGGGCGCTCCGGTCGACTATGTTCACAATGCCTGTGGCGAGCGAACCCAGCCGGTTCTGACCTGCAGCCACTGTGGCGAGGTTCTGCGCCCGGAGGGCGTGTCGCCACGTGCGGGGCCGGCACTTGCACTGCACGCCGCACATACCTGCCTCGGGGATGTTAAACTGCCCGAGTTTCCCCTGCTGGAGAAGACCTCATGAATCAGAAGGCCAATAACATCATCATGAATCAGGATGCCGTCGACGACATGGCATCCACCACTTTTGAAGACGTCGCTGCGGAACGCCTCAAGCGCAGGCAACGTCTGGCCGCGGCGCTGCGTATTTTCGGTCGCTTCGGCTTTGACGAGGGCGTCGCGGGGCATATCACGGTGCGCGACCCCGAGCATGCCGACTATTTCTGGGTCAATCCCATGGGGCGCTCGTTCAAGCAGATGCGCGTATCGGATCTGCTTTGCGTGGATCATGCGGGGAATGTGGTTGAGGGAGAGGGGCTGCTGAACGGCGCCGCCTTTACCATTCATTCACGCATCCACATGGCGCATCCGCGGGTCACGGCGGCTGCACATTCACACTCGCTTTACGGCAAGGCCTTCGCCAGCCTGGGGCGCAAACTTGCACCGCTGACACAGGATGCCTGCGCCTTTTACGAGGATCACGCACTGCTCGACAGCTTTACCGGCGTGGTGCTCGACCTGGCCGAAGGTGAGAAGCTGGCGACGACGCTGGGCGACAACAAGGCAGTGATTCTGCAGAACCATGGGCTGCTAACGGTTGGCGAATCGGTGGACGAGGCCGCCTGGTGGTTCGTGACAATGGAGCGAAGCTGCCAGGCACAGCTCCTGGCCGAAGCCGCGGGCACGCCAAAACCCATCCCGCACGAGTACGCGGTGCAGACGCGAGAGACGGTGGGTTCGTCGCTGGCTGGCTGGTTCAGCTTTCAGCCCTTGTACGACGTGATAGTCGCCGAGCAGCCGGACCTTCTGGACTGATACCATGCCTCTGAATCCTATGCGTTGGGGCCTGGTCCCACAGATACTTGCGGGCGTCGTCCTCGGCGCCATTCTCGGGCTTCTGCTGCCAACTGCGGGAGAGGCGGTTGGCCTCGCCGGACAACTTTTTGTCAGCATGCTTAAAGCGGTGGCGCCGCTGCTGGTCATGCTGCTGGTCATGTCGGCCATTGCCAACCGTCATGAGAGTGGCAATGACGGTCGTAAGACCCTTCTGACACTGCTGCTTTATCTGGCTGGCACAGTGAGCGCAGCGCTGGTTGCACTGACCCTGAGCTGGGCTTTTCCTCAGACACTGGTGCTGGCGGACACAGCGCAGGGCACGCCGCCGGCGGCTGTCGGCGATGTGCTCGCCGACGTGCTGTTCAAGCTGGTGGACAATCCAGTGAATGCGCTGCTGACCGGGAACTTTCTTGGTTGCCTCACCTGGGCCGTGCTGCTTGGCGTCAGCTTTCGCTCCGCCCCCCAGGTGTTCCGCGATAATCTGGCAACGCTGGCGGGTGGCGTCGCCGATGTCGTGCGTTATGTAATTCGTCTCGCGCCGGTGGGTATTTTCGGGCTGGTAGCCTCGACGGTGGCCACCTCAGGTGCCAGTGCGCTGGCTGGCTACGCCAGCATCGCGCTGCTGCTGGTGTCGGCTATGCTGGTAATGGCCCTGCTGGTCAACCCGCTGCTCGTGTTCCTGATTACCCGCGAGAATCCTTACCCCATTGTTCTGCGTTGTCTTGAGGGCTCGGGAATTACTGCGTTCTTCACGCGCAGTTCCGCGGCCAACATCCCGGTCAATCTTACCCTGGCGAAGTCCCTTGGTATCAGTGAGGAGCTTTACAGCATGACCATCCCGATCGGCGCGACGGTGAACATGGCCGGGGCGGCCATCACTATCACCGTGCTGACGCTGGCTGCCACCAACACCCTTGGCATTGACGTGTCCTTCGGCGCTGCGCTGGTACTGTGTGTGGTGTCGGCGCTGGCGGCCTGCGGCGCAAGCGGCGTACCCTCCGGCAGCCTGCTGCTGATTCCGCTGGCCTGCTCCTTGTTCGGGATTCCGCTCGACGTCGCGATGCAGGTGGTGGCGGTGGGCTTTGTGATCAGCGTGCTGCAGGATTCCGCCGAGACTGCGCTGAATTCCAGCACCGACGTGGTCTACACCTATGCGATCGATCGCATGCCCCTGCGCAGCGCCCCGGCCAGCCGACCGGTCAGCGAGAAGCACTCCTAGTCCGTGCCCCTGGCGCTGTCGAGACGCGCGCAGAGTGCGCGCGCGCCAGACAGCAGTCGCGGGGTCGGCCGTTCAATCATGTCGGGATTGATCACGTAGAGCGCATCCTTTTCCACTGCGCGCAGGCCCGGTAGCTCACGCCATTGCGATAGCCAGGCGGCAACGTCTTCGCTGCTCCCGCTGGCCACAATCACGTCCGGATTGCGCAGCAGAACGGCTTCCCGGCTGATGCGCGGTGCAAGGCCCTGCGCGTCGCCAAAGATATTATGTCCGCCGCAGAGCGCAATCACCTCGCTGATCAGGTGGTCGCCGCCGATGGTCTGCAGCGGGTCGTGCCATATCTGGTAGAACACCTCTACTACGGAGGCGGCGGCCGATTGTTTCTGTAAGGTTGCCAGGTCGTTCTCGAACGTTTCCGCGCTGCGCTCTGCGGTCGTGCGGGTTCCCGCGAGTCGGCCGAGCGTGCGCAGGGAGGCGGGAATATCAGTCAATTCACTGATCTCATCGCTGTACACCGGAATGCCAAGCTCGCGCAGACGTCGCACAATGTCATGGCCGGTGCCGGAACCCCAGGCCAGCACCAGATCCGGGCGTTGTGCCACGATGGCCTCGATACTCAGGCTGTTGTAGCCGCCGACGCGTGGGACCGCCCGCGCCTCCGGCGGGTAGTCGCTGTACTCCACCGTGCCGATCAGGGCTCCGCCTGCACCCGCTGCGAACAGATTTTCGGCGAGGTGGGGTGCCAGTGCGACTATGCGTTCAGCGGGTGCTGTCAGTGCCACGCTGACGCCATCGCTACCGGTGGCACTGACGCTCTGTCCAATTCCGGGCTGCGGCGTGAAAGCGCAAGCCATACCCGCGATGCCCGCGGCGAGCCCTCGGAGGCGAAGAGCTTTGCGCAGAAGCTTTGTCCATCTGCGGCCACGCATAGGCGATAATGGCGCAGGCCTATGCGGGAAAAACAAGCGGGTATCCTCCGGTGGGATGTGTGCTGACGCGAAGCGGTGTGCCATACAGGGACTGCAGAAAGTCCGCAGAAAAGACCTCTGCCGGGGTGCCCAGCGAGATACCGCGTCCCTGCTCTATAACCAGGACGCGATGACACAGGCTCGACAGCAGGTTGATATCGTGCAGCGCAACCAGCACCGTGCAGCCGCGCCGGGCCAGTTGCCGCAGCAGCAGTACTAGCTCCTGCTGGTGACGAAGGTCCAGTGCAGCGGTGGGCTCATCCAGCAGGAGCAGCTTGTTGTTCAACAATCCACCGCTGGCGTCGGTCTCCAGCTGACACAGGACGCGGGCCAGCTGTACCCGCTGTTTTTCTCCACCCGACAGGAGCGGGTAGAGACGATGGGCGATTGGCTGTGTGTCGGTCGCCGCCAGTGCCCAGTCGACCAGCCTCCTGTCACACTGTCTTCCGGCGGCATGAGGCAGGCGACCCAGGGCGATGACTTCGGCTACGGTGAATGGAAAGGTCAGAGACGACGCCTGCGGCAGATAGGCAATACGCTGAGCCCGCGCGGCCGAAGGCCAGCTCGCCAGAGGCTGGCCGCCAAGCTCTGCGCTGCCAGCGAGCAGCCCGGTATCCCCGGCAATGAGGCGCAGCAGTGTCGACTTGCCTGCGCCGTTCGGCCCCAGCAGCCCCACAATATCGCCGGCCTTACAGCGCAGATTGATGCCGGTGAGAACCGGGCAGGATCCCCAGCCTGCGCTGGCGTCGTTGAGGGCCAGAGTTGTCACGCGGCGGGCAGTCCGAACTGCCGTCGCTGGCGCAGCAGCGAGATGAAGAAGGGCACGCCGAGCAGGGCCGTGAGAATGCCTACCGGCACCTCTGCCGGCGGTGCCAGCAGTCGTGCAGCCGTATCCGCACACATCAGCAGCAGGGCTCCCGCCAGTGCCGACGCCGGCAGGAGGTAGCGGTGATCGGGGCCAGTCAGCAGTCGGATCATGTGCGGCACTACGAGTCCGACAAAGGCGATGGTCCCCGCCAGCGCCACGGATACGCCGACTCCGAGGGCGACCCAGGCCACCAGGTGTCGCTTCAGGCGCGCGACGTCAACGCCAAGATGGGAGGCTTCGGATTCGCCGAGCAGCAGCGCATTGAGCGAGCTGGCGTAGCGCGGCAGGACCGCGCAGAGCAGGGCTGTGACGCAAAACGCCAGACCGAGTTCCGGCAGCCTCGCATTGTCGAAACTGCCCATCTTCCACAGGCTGATCCGGCGCAGCATCTGGTTGTCTGCATGAAATTCCAGCAGGCTGACTGCGGCACCTGACAGGGCGGTGATACCTATGCCGGCCAGCAACATCGTGGCGACAGAGGTGCCGCTGCTGTCGGTCGCCAGGCGGTAGACCAGAATAACCGCCGCAGCACCGCCGAGGAAAGCCCCGGCGGAAACCAGACCCAGCATCAGGGCAAGGCCTGCCGGTGCTGCGAGCACCATGACCAGCGCGGCCCCGAGGCTGGCGCCGCCGGTCACGCCGATCAGCGACGGGTCTGCGAGCGGATTGCGGAACAGCCCCTGGGTGGCTGCGCCGCACAGAGCAAGAATGGCGCCACAGGCGGCAGCCAGGAGCGTTCTCGGCAGGCGGATGTGCCCGATGATCAACGCCGCCTGGCTGGAGGTGTCGCCGCGCAGGGCGTCCGCGAGAGTGTCGAACAATACGTCGGGGGATAGCGCGACCACGCCGAGGGCAACACCGAGAAGCAGTGCCGGCAGCTGCAGGCCGGTCAGTACGGCGATAACCCGTCGGGCCCGGGACGAGCGGTCGCCGTGCATGGGATCAGTAGTCCACGCCCTTTCGCGCCTTGATACCGCTGGCAAAGGCATGCTTCACGTCGCGGACTTCAGAGACGGTATCCATCACCGCCTGCAGCGCGCTGCCGCCGCCGCGCCCGGTTACCACAACACTCTGTTCCCGCGGACGCTCCGCGATGGCTGCGAGCACCTGGGCCTCAGGAAGGTAGTCAAAGGCCAGCATATAGGTAAGTTCGTCGAGAACCACCAGGTCATACGCCGGATCCTTCAACAGTGGAATCGCCTCGGCCCAGGTACGCTCGGCAGCGGCGATATCGCCGCTGCGGTCCTGCGTGTCCCACGTGAAGCCGGTGCCCATCTGATAGAAAGTGACATCCGGACACTTGTCGCGCAGGTAGAGCTCTTCACCGGACAGCTGCTGTCCCTTGATGAACTGGATAACGCCGACCCGATGGCCGTAGCCGAGGGCACGCATCACCATTCCGAAGGCAGAGCTGGACTTGCCCTTGCCGTTTCCCGTCAGGAGTATTGCCACGCCCCGCTCGATTTCGGCAGCCTGGATACTTGCATCCACACTGGCCTTCTGCTTTTCCATGGCCTGTCGGTGCTTTGACTCGCGGCGCTGGTCCTGGTCGTTATCGTCATGCATGGCAAATGCCTCAATAGCCGGGTGGCGATTGAGAGAGGGCCGGAAGGGAACTAAATGCGCAGGCATTCGGCAACCTTGCACGAAGCCCTCCGCTCCATCGTTGCGTCTGTCAGGGCAGGTATCGGGCTTGCGACGTGCTGTCGCTCACCGTTGCGGGGGCAGCGCTGGACTTGTCGCGGGCAATGCCACGCAGCTCACCAGACTTCCCATTTAACCTGCCCAGATGCTGTGACCGGGATGCATCGGCAGGCACCCTGAACGGCGCAGACTGTAGGGCGGCGCGGTTTCAAAGTCAACTATTCACCGGGCACCCCCTGTCCCGCTGTGGCCGCGGGATAGGGTAGAATGTCAGTCTGTGAATACTGACTGTGAAATTGACGAAAACATCCTGCGGCTGATCGCCGGACGACTCGGTCGCGAGCCGCGTGGGCTGCGGGAGGTGGCCGTGTCCGACGGGGCGGGCCGGCCGGTGGTCATCCGGGTCGCGTCTGTGGTGAATGGCAAACCGTTTCCGACACTGTACTGGTTGATTGATCCGGCCATCAACTACCGGATTGATCGCACCGAGGCGAGCGGTACGATCGCACAACTGCAGGCTCGTGTGAATGCCGACCCGGCGCTGCAGTCGGCGATGTTCAGCGATCACCGGACCCATATTGCGAGACGCGAATCCTTTCTGAGTGCCACTGAGCGTGCGCACCTGGATGCCAGCGGCCAGTGGCCAGCCATTCGCGAGCGGGGCATCGGGGGTATCGCGGACTTCAGCCGTATACGCTGTCTGCACACCTGGTACGCGGCTCACCTCGTGGAAGCCAACGCCGTGGGAGTGATGCTTGAGGCCCTGTGGACCGAAGGCACGGCAGGTCAGAGCGCGGCTGCTGTTGTCACCCCCCCTCGATGACGTCTTTCACCACCGCGCTGAGTTTGCGATAGGTGTAGGGCTTCTGTATGAAGCCGGCCAGGCCTTTGCCGGCGAAGCGGTTGATCGCGGTTTGCTCGTTGTAGCCGCTGCACAACAGCGTCGGGACACTGGCATCGATCCGGCGCATCTCCCGAAATGCTTCCTCGCCGCCCATATTGGGCATGTTCATGTCGAGGAATACCAGCTGCAGATCGGCGTGATGTTCACGGAATGCGGCGAGACCCTCGACACCGTCGGTACTGGTGATCACGTCAAAGCCCATTCGCCGAAACAGCTGCCGCGCCAGTGTCAGCACCAGATCCTCGTCTTCCACCACGAGTATCTTGCCCGAGCCCTGCCAGTTTTTCGCCGGGGGGGCCTCGGGCAGCACACCCTGGGATGCTTCCATCACTGCGGGGAAAAGCAGCTTGAAGCTGCTGCCGGAGCCTGGCTCGCTGTACACCTTGATGCTGCCGTTGTGGCCCAGCACGATACCCAGAATGGCCGACAGGCCAAGTCCGCGACCGGTTTCCTTGGTCGTGAAGAAAGGATCGAATATGCGCTGACGCGTCGCTTCATCCATTCCGGCGCCGGAGTCTGAGATTTCCAGGCACACGTAGCATCCAGGCTTCAAAGATTCGTTGGGGAACAGGCTGTTCAGATACTCCTCGTCGCAGTCGATACTGCCCGTTGTGACGCTGATGATGCCGGATGTTTCGGGGCCGATGGCCTCCGCGGCATTGATGATCAGGTTGAGAACTACCTGGCGTATCTGTGTTGCATCGGCACGTATCGACGGCAGCGTGGGAGAGAAGTGATAGTGCAGACCACAGGAGCGGGGAATGGAGACCTGCAGCAAACGATTCATGTCAGCGATCAGGCTCTGCAGGTTGACCGGCTCGACAACAAACTTGCCCTTGCCAGAATAGGCGAGCATCTGCTGGGTGAGCTCGGCGCCACGGCGTGCGCCTTTGACCAGCTCTGAAATATGATCCCGCGCCGGATGGGTGGTGTCGATGTCCTCCATTGCCAGGTCGGCAAAGCCCAGTATGCTGGTGAGAATGTTGTTGAAGTCGTGAGCGATGCCGCCAGCAAGAATACCCAGGCTTTCCATTTTCTGCGCCTGCTGCAGCTGCCGCTCCATAGCTTCCCGCGCTTCCTGCGCTTCCTGCGCACGCGCTCGCTCGGTGATATCCAGAATGATGGCAGTCACGACCCGCTGGCCCGAATAATGACCCGGCTGCAGGTGAATCTCCACCGGGTAGGTGGTCCCATCCTTGCGCTGATGCCGCGTTTCGAAGGTGAGTCTGTTCTGCTGATCGTCGCCCAGGGGCGCGATCAGGTCTATGAACTGTTCATGCGTGAACTCGGGCTTGAGGTCAAGCGGGGTGCGGTCGGCGAGTTCTGTCGCGGTGTACCCGAGGTTGTCGCAGGCCGGCTGGTTCACGTAGAGAAAGCGCAGCGTGTCGAGGCTGAACACGTAGATTTCATTCAGCGACTGCTCAACGATGTTGCTGAGATCCTCGACGGTGACTGCTGCGCCCTGGGTCGCGGGCTTAGCGGTTATGGCGCCATCATCAGTCCTGTCCATGAGTGCCGCTCCGGATGTGCCGCCCTATCGCAGTTTGCGACGTCAAAAATGGCAGTGTATCACTCGTCGAAGGTAGCGCAACGGCGCCTGCTCGGGAGTCCAGGTCCGGCTCAGCTGGTGCTGCGCTGTGAGTGACGGCTCAGGCCTGCATTTTCGCCACGTAGGCCATGAATTCGTCGCGGTTAGCCTGCATGTCGGCGTCGACTTTGCCGGCCACCTCACCCTCGCCCATCATCGCATCCCACTCGGCGAGCCCGTCGATGGCGGCAAGGATATCCATGCCGAGTTGGCCGGGGCCGACCAGCTTCGGGATCGCCAGGGCATAGCGCAGAGTGATATCCGCCGTAGTCAGCGCACTGCCGCAGCAGTAGGGCGAGAACTGCGCAAGTGTGTTGATGGCCCCGATGCCCCGCTCGAGCACGACGCGAACCTCTTCCTTTACGGCATCCGGCGCCTGGCGACCGCCAAGGGCAAAGGGCAGCAGTCGTCGTGCCGGCAGCTCGAGATAAAGCTCTGTGATTTTCGCCAGCTGGCGGACCTTGCCCCGCGCTTCCGCGTCAGTCGGCAGCAGCGGGGTGTCCGGGTAGGCGTCCTCGAGATAGTCAAGAATGACGCTGGTTTCCGAGAGCGTCGCGCCCTTGGCGGTGCGGATGGCCGGTATCTTTCCCAGCGGACTGGACTCCAGCAGCGAGGCGTCGCCGGGGTAGACCTTGTGCTCCTCGAAGTCGATACCCTTGGCCAGCAGGGCGTGCTTGACGATGTTGTAATAGTTGGAATAAGCAAAGCCGTATAGCGTGATCATGCAGGGTGTCCTTGTTTTGATACCAGTCAATGAGTTTTGTAGGGAAGCGGAATCACTCCTGCGCCGACGCGTCGTAGCGGCGGAACCACTCCAGAATATGCAGTACCTTGCTGATCATCTGGCTCGGCCGCTTGCCGATAAAGTGCGAGGCGCCGGGTAATTCCACCAGCACGGTGTCGACCTTGCGGTACTTCAGCGCGTGATACAGCTGCTTGGCCTGGGAGGGGGGGGTACGCAGGTCGTCCATGCCCACCATGACCAGCGTCGGGGTGTTCACGTTGCCGACCAGGGAGATGGGCGAGAAGCGCATGTAGTCTTCCTGGTGCGTCCACGGCACGCCGGGATAGCGAACCTCGAAGTACCGGAACCAGTTGTCGGCGTTCAGCAGCTTGCTGTACCAGTTCATGACCGGCTTGACCACGGCAGCGGCGCGGAAGCGGTCGGATTTGCCGATCATCCAGGCGCTCATGATACCGCCGGCGCTGCCGCCGGTAACGTACAGGCGATCCTCGTCGATGAAGCCCTTTTCGATGACCGCATCGATGCCGCTCATGACATCGTCGTAATCCTCACCGGGGTAGTTGTGGTAGAGCAGGTCCGAGAAGTCCTCGCCATAGCCGGTGCTGCCGCGGGGGTTGGGATAGAACACCACATAACCCTCTGCCGCAAACAGCTGCAGCTCGGGTGAGAAGCGCTCGCCGTAGTTGAGAATGGGGCCGCCGTGGTTTTCCACCAGAAGCGGGTATTGCTGCTCCGGGTCAAAACCGGGGGGCGTGATGATCCAGCCCTGGATCTCGCGGCCGTCCGCGGAGGATTTCCAGGTCATGGCCTGCGTCCGGCCAAGGTCGCGATGGGCGAGCAGTTCGCGGTTCAGGTGGGTCAGGCGTGTCTGCCGGGTGCCGTCCAGGATGGCGACATCCGCCGGGTATTCCGGGCGCGTGATGTTGAAGGTCAGGCGGTTGTCGGCAGAGACGGAGAACGAGCCTCCGGGATAGGGCCTGCCGATGCTGGTGCCGCCGATATCACGGGCGAGTTCCCGAAAGTCGCCGTCCAGTGTCACCAGACCAAGACGCGTGCTGCCGCTTTCCTCGTACTGGACATACAGGCCGCGGCTGTCAGCTGTCCACGCCGCCGCATCGATACTCCGATCCAGGTTCCTCGCAAGACGACGAATGTCCCGGCCGGTATCGCCAGACTGGGGCTCTCTGCTGGCGATCCGCAGTTCGGTATTCTGATAGGCGCGGCGTCGATCAGTGAAACCAAGCCAGGACAGATGGCGTCCATCGGGAGAGACTAGCGGGTGCGAAGCGGGGCCTTCGTCGTTCGTTATCTGCTGAATGTCGCCGCTGTCGACATGGATTGTGTACAGGTGGCTGGTGCGGTAGTCGTGCTCCCAGTTATCGCTGCGATTGCCGCTCACGTAAACGTGCCTGGCGTCCGGACTCCACGACGGATGCCGGTGGTGAAAATCACCGCTGCTGATCTGGCGTGCGCTGCCGCCGTCCGCCGGCACCACGAACACATGCGTGAAGCCGGGCTCAATGTAGCCACTGCCGTCACGCTCGTGGTACATGCGGTCAGTGACCCGCGCCGCTGCGGCCCAGCTGGCGCCCTCGGGGGCCTCCGGCATACTGACCAGCTGCGGGGGCTTGCTCTTGACCGTGAGGCTGAAGGCGATCTGTTCGCCGTCCGGCGACCAGCGCAGTTCGTTGGGCGTGCCGCTGACGCGCGTTATCCGTGCCTGCTCTCCCGAACTGAGCCAGTAGACGTGAATGTCGCTGCTTGCGGCGTCTGCGTTCTCGCGGACGTAGGCGATTCTCGAGCCGTCCGGTGACCAGCGCGCGCTGGATTCGGCCCCCTCGAAGCTGGTGAGCTTGCGCTGTTTCCCGCCCGAAGCGGAGACCAGCCACAGGTTGCCGCGGCGGGAATCCGTGATGGCGTCCATGCCCATGCGGCGGTAGAGCACGTGTTCGCCATCCGGTGATATCTGCGGGTCGTCTGCCCACTCCAGTTCAAAAACATCCGGGGGTGAAAAAGGTGTCTGTGCCTGCGCGGTCGACACCAGCAGGAGTGTGCCGATCAGGCTGAATAACAGGGGGAACAGCATCGGGTAAGAAAAACGGAATAAACGCATGCGTAGCCTCCGGGCAGACGGTTGGAAGAGGTTGCGTGCCAGCCGTCCCGGTATTTCGGTGCCAGGTCCGGTGCCACTGCAGAAGTCGCTGCGTGCTATATTACGCAGCTTGTCTCAGCAATGAAAAGAGCGGTACTGCCATGACGTCCTCCACTGATGACCTGCGCATTCAGAAAACCAATGAATTGATTGCGCCCGCGGCGCTGGTCGCCGAGGTTCCCCTGTCGGATGATGCTGCGAGCACCGTCTCAGCCGCGCGCCGCGCCGTCCACGAGGTGCTCTCGGGAGAGGATGACCGACTGGTTGTCGTTGTGGGGCCCTGCTCTATTCATGATCCCGCAGCCGCCATAGAGTATGCCGGTGGGTTGAAGCAGCTCGCCGATGAGCTGGCCGCCGATCTCTGCATTGTCATGCGGGTGTATTTCGAGAAGCCGCGTACCACCGTTGGCTGGAAAGGGCTGATCAACGATCCGGATCTGAACAATACCTTCCAGATCAACAAGGGGCTGCACCTCGCCCGCAGACTGCTGCTGGATCTGGCGGAAATGGGGCTGCCCGCGGGCACCGAGTATCTCGATCTCATCAGTCCGCAGTATCTGGCGGACCTTGTATCCTGGGGCGCCATCGGCGCACGCACGACCGAGAGCCAGACGCATCGCGAGTTGTCGTCAGGGCTGTCCTGCCCGGTGGGCTTCAAGAACGCCACTGACGGTGATATTCAGGTGGCGGTAGACGCGATCAAATCGGCGTCCCAGCCACATCACTTCCTGTCAGTGACGAAACAGGGCCATTCCGCCATTTTTCAGACTACGGGAAACGAAGATTGTCACATCATTCTGCGCGGCGGTCGTCACCCCAACTACGACATGTTCTCGGTGGACGATGCCAGTGAGCTTCTACTGAATGCCGGTCTGCCGGTGCGCATCATGATTGATGCGAGTCACGCGAACAGCCGCAAGATCCCGGCCCGACAGGTAGATGTCGCCCGCGATATCGCCACCCAGATAAGTCGCGGCAGTCGCGGTATTTTCGGCTTGATGCTTGAGAGCAATCTGGTGGAGGGGCGGCAGAACGTGGTGCCTGGACAGCCTCTGGTGTACGGTCAGAGTATTACCGACCCCTGCATGTCCTGGGAGTCTACCTGCGACGTGCTGCAAAGACTGGCAGAGGCCGTGAGGCAGAGACGCATCGTCATCGGCGGCTGAGGCGGCGCTGCCGCTCCGCCCGATCCGGATCAGTACGGCTCTTCCCCGTTCCAGAGCTCGTCGAGGCGCTGGTCGCGACCGCAGCCCCAGCGGTAATACTTATAGCGAAGCGGGTTCTTCTCGGCGTAGTCCTGATGGTAGGCCTCGACCGGCCAGAAGGTTGTCGCGGGGAGAATCTCGGTGGCGATGCTCTGGTCGGGGAAGCGCGCCGAGACTTTTGCCAGTGACGCCTGCGCTGCCTCTCTCTCGGCATCGTTACCGACAAAGATGGCCGTGCGGTAGCTGAATCCCCGGTCGCAGAACTGCCCGCCGTCATCGAGGGGGTCGATATTGCGCCAGAAATGCTTCAGCAGCGCTTCGTAAGTGATCTCCTCGGGATCGTAGGTCACACGTATCGCTTCGTAGTGGCCATCGTGGTTACCGCTGTAGGTGGGGTTTTTCAGGGTGCCACCGGTAAAGCCGGAGACGACGTCGCGCACGCCGGCTTTTTTCTCGAAGTCTGCCTCCATGCACCAGAAGCAGCCACCGGCGAATTCCGCGGTGGCCGCATGCAGGGTGGCACTTGCCAGAAGCAGGGCTGTTGCTATCAATATGCGCATAATGTGCCTTTCCTTGCGGGAATGTCCTGCACACTATACGCGGGTGTCAGGCTGCCTGGATTCGCTGCATGGCTGCGGCGTATTCCCGGCTCAGCCTGCCGACCACGTCGCTGGTGGAATCCACCGCCTTTACTGCCCCTATGCCCTGGCCGCAGCCCCAGATATCCTTCCATGCCTTGGCGTCGGTATTGCCCCCGGAGCCGAAGTCCATCTTGCTCGGGTCACCCTCAGGCAGGTTGTCCGGATCCATGCCGGCGTTTCGGATGGAAGGCTTGAGGTAGTTGCCGCTGACGCCTGTAAACAGGCTGCTATACACAATGTCCGAGGAATCGTAGTCAACGATGGCCTGCTTGTAAGCCGTGTCGGCATTGGCTTCGCGGGTCGCGATGAACGCCGACCCGATATAGGCCAGATCGGCACCCATGGCACGCGCCGCGAGTATCGCATCCCCAGAGGCGATGGAGCCCGAGAGCAACAGCGGGCCATCAAACCAGGCACGGATTTCCTGTATCAGCGCGAATGGCGAAGTGGAGCCCGCATGGCCACCGGCGCCAGCGGCGACGGCGATCAGTCCATCGGCGCCTTTTTCGATCGCCTTGTGCGCAAAGCGGTTATTGATCACATCATGCAACACAATCCCGCCGTAAGAGTGCACAGCCTCGTTGACATCTTCACGAGCGCCCAGCGATGTGATGACGATCGGTACCTTGTACTTCACGCAGAGTTCCAGGTCCTCGTAAAGACGATTGTTGGAGCGGTGCACGATCTGATTGACCGCGAAGGGCGCTGCTGGCTGGTCCGGATTTTCCGCATTGTAGGCATCCAGCTCCGCCTTGATATGCTGCAGCCAGCGTTCGAATTCTTCCACCGGTCGTGCGTTCAGCGATGGAAAGGAACCGACAACGCCGGCCTTGCACTGCGCTATGACGAGATCCGGGTTGGAGATGATGAACAGGGGTGCGCCGACAACGGGCAGGCGAAGCCCGTCGCGCAGAATGGGTGGTAGGGCCATGCAGAGTCTCCTGAGGGTTGACGTTCCGAGGCCGGAGCTTAGGGTATCGCTCTTAGATATGCAATGTTTTGCATAAGGCGAGACGGCAGTGCATCATGCATACTGCATTAGACACGCGGAAAACCCCGTATGGCTCTCTCACACGCCATTATGACAGCGCTGATCGAAGACGAAATGTCGGGCTACGAGCTCGCCAAGGCCTTCGATGCGTCGCTGGGTTTTTTCTGGCACGCATCGCACCAGCAGATCTACCAGGAGCTGCGCAAGCTGGCCGACAAGGGCTGGCTCTGCCAGCGGCGGGTCTCGCAGCGGGGAAAGCCGGACAAGCAGCTTTATGCACTGACCGCAGCGGGCAGGGTCGTGCTGGATGAGTGGGTGTTTGCCGCCAGTCGGGTGCGTGAAAGCAAGGACGACCTGTTGGTAAAGCTGTACAACCTGTCTGATACGAATCTGCCGCACCTGCGTGCAGAGCTGGAGGCGCGCCGTGAGCACATGATGGGGCGGCTGTTTCTTTATGAGCGTATTCGCCGCCGCCATTACGCGGACCTGGACACGCTGCCCCTGAGACGCAAGGGCGTCTACCTGGCACTGCTCGCGGGCATTCGCCACGGCGAGCAGTACCTCGCCTGGTGTGACGAGTCGCTGCGCGTGCTCGCGGACGTGCAGTCCCCTGATGCATAATATCGTTTTGCGATCAGCACCCGCTGAGCGAGACTTATGTATCTGCAGTACTTTGGCCTGCGTGAGGCGCCGTTTTCCATAGCGGTCAACCCGCGCTATCTTTTTATGAGTCATCGCCACCGCGATGCCCTCGCGCACCTGCTCTATGGCGTAGGTGCCGGTGGTGCTTTCGTGGTGCTCACCGGGGAGGTGGGTACCGGCAAAACGACCATCAATCGCTGCCTGCTGGAACAGCTACCGGACAATACGGATAGCGCGGTTGTGCTTAACCCCGCGCTCAGCGCTACAGAGCTGCTGGCCAGCGTATGCGACGAGCTCGGTATCGACTACCCGTCCGGGCCGACGACGCTGAAAATGCTTACAGACCGACTGCACCGGTATCTGCTGGACAATCATGCCCGGGGACACAAGACAGTCCTGCTAATCGATGAGGCACAGCATCTGGGCGTGGACGTGCTGGAGCAGATACGCCTGCTGACCAACCTGGAGACGGACAGCGAGAAGCTGCTGCACATTATTCTTATCGGTCAGCCGGAGCTCGCGACGATGCTGAGTCGCCCGGAGCTACGTCAGCTCAACCAGCGCGTTACGGCGCGCTTCAACCTCGAGCCACTGAATCGCGAAGAGACTGCCGCGTATATTCGCCACAGGCTGCAAGTGGCAGGGCTGGCGCCGGGGACGGAACCCTTTCCGCCTGCGGTGGTGCGCGGCATTTTTCGCTACAGTCGCGGGATACCACGGGTTATCAACCTGCTCTGTGACCGGCTGTTGCTCGGGGCCTATGGCCGTCGCGCAACGCGGGTAAGCCCACGGCTGCTGCGCGCGGCGGTGAGTGAAGTCACGGGCGAGGGCCCGGCGCCGACAGCGCAAGACAGGCGTCGCGGCTGGATCATTGCCTTTATGGCGATTGCTGGCGCGGCCGTTGCGCTGCTGTGGTGGCAGCAGGGGACTGTGGAGCAGCCCGGTGATTCGCGCGCTCCCGCGGTGGCAGTGATCACTGAAGGCAGAGCGCCGGAAGCCGGGTCGCAAGCGGTATCGGCGTCAGAAGCGCTGTCTGACTCCGTGCTGCACGATCGCCAGCGCGCGCTGGCCGGACTCTGGTCACTGTACAGCGATACATCAATGCCGGCGGCATCCTGCCAGCAGGTTAACAGTGAAGGCCTGCGCTGCGTCAGCGCGAGTGCAGACACCTGGCAGGCGCTGCAGGCGCTGCGTCATCCGCTGATTCTGGATCTTGTGTCCAGCGAGCGTCAGGCCCGCGCGGTGCTTGTCATTGCCCTGGAAGACGATGTCGCCGTGCTGGCCACAGGCAATGGCGTCGAGAGGGTGGATCTGGCTGCACTGACTCCCCTGTGGCGCGGCGATTATCGGTATCTGTGGCGGGCGCCACGGGCGTTCGAGCGGGTGCTCGGACCGGGCGACGCGGGCGCCGCTGTGGCCGCGGTTGCCGAGCTGTTCGCAACGCTCGACGGCCAGGCGCGGCCGCTGACCGCGGATCGCTATTCGTCGCAGCTGGAGCAGCGGGTCAGGCTGTTCCAGCGCCGGCACGGGCTTAACGACGACGGGCTGGTTGGTGAGCAGACGCTGAGGCAGCTGAATCGGATGGCGGGGAAGCTCCCTGAAGGCGAGGCGCTTAATGCGCGCATGGAAAGCCTGCGGGAACGCGGTGCCTGGCCACTGGCCCGGCCGATCAACTGAGGGAGTCGCCTATGTCGTTTATTCTGGATGCCCTCGAGCGCTCTCAGCAGGAACGCAGCGCTGGCGACGCCGGCCCTGCTTCTGCCATGCGCCATCCGGAGCAGCAGGCGTCCCGTTCCGCCTGGGTGCCTGTCCTGCTGCTGTGCCTTGGTCTGGCGCTGGCTGTGATCGCCTGGCTGCTTCTGGGTAGACCGGATGCCGTCAGCGGCAGCCGCGAGCCGGACGCGGTTGCGATGCCGGCTGCTGCCGTCAGCGTCACTGCACCGGCGTCTCTGGCGAAGCCGTCCTCACCCCGTGTAGCGCTGCTGTCGCCAGCTGCCGTCCCGCCGACGAATGACGCAGATGACGCCGTGCGCCATCTGTATCGCGCGGCCCGCGCTGCGGCTTCGCCAGTCAGTGGGGACGACCTGCGAAGTGCGGCGGCGGGCGAGGTGGTGGCTGACGAGCAGGCCGAAACGAAGGACGCGGCAGCGCAGGTTGATGACCTTGTCGCGCGCGCGCAAGCAGCGCTCGACAGCCGGGATCTCGAGGCACACCCGGCACCGATGCTCGACGAGCTATCGCAGGCATTCCGGGATGCAGTCCCCACCATTATCTATTCGCAGCACGACTACCGCAGCAGCGGCGAGTCCGCGGTCTTTATTAACCGCGAGCGTCGTCAAGAGGGTGAGACTGTCGATGGTGTGAGCGTGCAGGAAATCCTGTCCGATTCTGTCATTCTCAGCTATCGCGGTACCGTATTCCGCCTGAGGGCACTCAACAGCTGGGTGAATCTGTAGCGGTCCGCTCGCCGACCTCAAGGCTCAGGTCGAGTTTGTGGAACAGGCGCTGTTCCTGGTCCAGTTCCTGCTGGGTCTGCGGATGCTGGGCCAGCCAGCCGTCCGGGAAGCCGAGCCTGAGAACCCTGTCGCTCGCCTCGATGCTGAAGTCTGGCAGCTCCTCCAGTTGCTCGACATACTTGAATAGCGACGCCAGGCGGATAATAGCCAGCATGCGCTGCAGCCGCCGCCGCTCGGTCGTCCCGACATCGTCAAACAGGTCTCTGCGCACCTTGCCGCGATGTCCGGCGACCAGAAGCGCCAGATTGACCTGCTCGCCCTGGGAAAATCCGGGCATGTCTGAGTTGCGCAGCAGGTAGGCGCCATGGCGGTGAAAATGCTTGTGTGAGATGGACATGCCGATCTCGTGGGTGCGCGCGGCGCGGTGCAGCAGGTCGCCGTCCGCCTTCGCCAGCTGCCAGGGCCCGGCCGTTGCCTGGAAAAGCATCCGTGCCCGCCGGGCAACCAGGGTGGCCGTATCCTCATCCACCGCGTAGCGCTGCATCATTGCGTTGATCGAGCGCTCCCGGACATCCTCGTGCTGCAGGCGTCCCATGAGATCGTAGAGCACGCCCTCGCGCAGTGCTCCCCGCGAGGTTCGCATGCTGTCGATTTCCAGCACGTCGAACAGCGCCTCTGCGATGGCGACACCCGCCGCAATAACGGAGCGGCGGGACTCGCTGAGGCCCGCCAGCGTAATGCTGTCGAAATCCGGGAACTGCAGCAGCTGTTTGCGCAGCCGCTGCAATGCTTTGCGGGTAATGCCACCGTCACACCAGCCGTGGGCGTTGACGATGGTCTCGATGGCCTGCAGTGTGCCCGAGGACCCTACGCATTCAGACCAGTGCCGCGCACGGAAGCTCTTGCGTATGTGGGACACCTCGACCCAGGCGCGATCGTAGGCCTGCTTGAACGCGGATTTGGTCAGCCTGCGGTCGACGAAGAAGCGATCCGTATAGGACACACAGCCCATCTGCAGACTTTCCAGCCGCCGCGGCTCGAATTTTTCACCGACGATAAACTCCGTACTGCCGCCGCCGATATCGACCACCAGTCGTGCGGCGGCGTCATCGGCGAGGGAGTGAGCGACGCCGAGATAAACCAGTCGCGCCTCTTCGCGGCCGTAGATTACGTCCACCGGACTGCCGAGTATGCGTTTTGCCGGTTCTGTAAAATCACGACGGTTGCGGGCACGCCGCAGGGCGTTGGTGCCGACAACCCGGATACGCTCGGGTTCAACGCTCTGCAGCACCTGGGAGAAGCGCGACAGGCAGTCGAGGCCGCGCTGGATGGCGTCGTAAGACAGGCGGTTGTCCTTCAGACCTGCGCCGAGCTGGACCTTTTCCGAAAGAATCTGTATCGGTCGCATCTCGCCGTGCTCGATACGCGCGACGATGAGGTGAAAGGAATTGCTGCCGAGGTCCAGCGCGGCGAGCTGACTGCCATCCGGCAAGGGCATTGCTACAGGGGTCGGCTCCGTCATGCGCAGACCTCGCGCGGCACCCGCGCCGGCATGCGGGTCACCAGCTCGTAGCCGATGGTGCTGGCGTGCCGGGCGACTTCGCCCACGGGTAACCCTTCACCCCACAGCGTGACCGGGTCACCCACATGCACCGCCGCGATATCTGTCACATCCACCGTGAGCATATCCATTGAGACACGACCCACCAGGGGTACGCGTTGTCCGTTGACCAGTACCGGCGTGCCGTTGTCCGCCGTGCGCGGATAGCCGTCGCCGTAGCCCGCAGTTACCGTCGCAATGCGCGACGGGCGTGCTGCCCGCCAGGTGGCGCCGTAACCGACGGCATCGCCGGCCGGGATATCACGGACGCCAATCACTTTTGATTCCAGCGTCATCACCGGTTTCAGTGCCGCGGCCTCGGGCAGTGGTTCCCTGAAAGGAGAATCGCCGTAAAGCATGTAGCCCGGGCGAATCCAGTCCAGATGGGTCTCTGGCCAGGCGAGAACGGCGGGTGAGTTGGCCGCGCTACGCAGGCAGCCCAGTCCGTCGCAGAGCGCGAGAAAGCAGGCGAGCTGTTCTCGGGTCTCGTCCCGCGCCAGTTCGTCAGCGCGTGAGAAGTGCGTGCACAAAACCGTGTCGGTCCCGGTATTCCGGGTGTCCCGCAGCGCCTGCAGAAACGCCGGTGCACGCTGTGGCGCCACACCCAGCCGATGCATGCCGGTATCGACCTTAAGCCAGCAGGTGACCGTCTGGCTCAGTGTTGCTTCCTGCAGCCAGCGTAGCTGCTCCTCGCAGGTCTGCATGATCCAGGCCCCGATCGCAGCAGCCTCGGCCAGTTCCGACGCCTCGAACACCCCTTCCAGGAGGAGAATGGGGCGTCGGATGCCGCAGTCCCGCAGGCGCACGGCCTCTTCCAGCGAGGCCACAGCGAAGGCTGCGACGCAATCATCCAGCGCGGCGGCCACGGATTCGGCGCCGTGGCCGTAGCCGTCCGCCTTGACGACCGCCATCAGTCGCGAGTCAGGAGCCAGTCCAGCCGCTACCGCGGCGTTGTGGCGCAGGTTATCAAGATGGATCCTGGCGCGGGTGGGACGAGGCATCAGTAATCGTAGCGGTGCGCCGCAAACAGACCCTGTGCCGTAGCCCAGACCTCGCCAACGTTGCCGGTGCCGAGCGGTTTGCCGTCAATCATCGTCACGGGCGCGATCTCCTTGCTGGAGCTGGTGATCCATACTTCATCCGCCTGCAGCAGCTCCGCAATCGTCACCACGCGCTCCTCGACCGGAATATCACTGTGCCGGCGCAGGATGTCCAGCAGCATGAGCCGCGTGATGCCCGGCAATTTCTGATGGTCCAGCGGCGGCGTGGCGACCACGCCATCGCTCACGACAAATACGTTGCAGGCTGCAGCCTCCGTCACCTCGCCATCGCTGTTGTACAGGATGGTTTCCTGGGCGCCGGCGGCCTGTCCCTGCTGATAATGCATCACGTTGCCGAGCAGCGCAGTCGATTTTATATGGCAGCGTTTCCAGCGCAGGTCTTCGGCAGTGCTCACTCTGTAGGGCGTCACCCGTTGCCTGTCGGCCACCGGGGGCGGTGGAATCTCGAAGGTAAAGCCAAAGCAGGTGGCGTCGACCGATGACGGGTAGGCGTGATGACGCTTGCTGTCGGCGCCGCGGCTGACATGCAGATAAACGCCGAGATTGCCCGAGCCGTTGCGCTGCAGCAGGGTCTCCACGATACCCCGCCAGGCGGCCTCGTCCAGGTCGGTGCGTATCTCCAGCTCGGCAAGGCCATCGCGCATGCGCTGCATGTGCGGGCCAAAGCCTACCAGCTGGCCATCGTAGGAGGGGATGACCTCGTAGATGCCATCACCGAACAGGAAGCCCCGGTCCATCGGCGATATGCGGGCTTCGCTCATCGGCAGAAAGTCGCCGTTAAGGTATACGGATGTCATCGTGTCTGTGCCTCACTCAGTGCCGTCATGCCAGATCCGCGATCAGCGCCTGCAGCTGCGCGATGACCGACTCGCCCTCGGCGACTGCCAGGCCATCCTCAGTCAGCGTGTTTTCGCGGCTGATGCCGTCGACACTGCCGTGACTCGAGAGATAGGCGAGAATTTCCCGCGGCCGGATATCGCCGAGCAGGTCGCGTCCGGACCAGAATCCCAGATAGGCAATGATGCCATAGGCGCCCCAGTTGGACACGTCTGCGACCAGGAGTTCGTCGCAGGTTGTGGCGGAGCCGGTGATATCCAGCTGGCGAATGATGTCGGCCACATTGCCCATGCCAATCTCGTTACCGCCGTCGCCGATGGCAATGGTGGGGCACCCGGCCTGTTCCAGGTACGTGTCGAAAATGCCGCACGCGGCGCTGATATCCTCGCCGCGCATGTTGTAGTAGGCGCCATCGGCGGCTCGCCCTGGACGCTCTATTGAGACAACTGCGTCGGGAGTGGTCTGAGCGAGGCGCAGAGTGGCTTCCTCGCGGGCAGCCGCTTCAGTAAGCGCCAGCAGAGGCAGAACACGAAAATCGTCCGCCAGTTTCCGACACAGCGGCTCGGCGCAGACCAGCCAGCATTGGGCTCCCAGTGCCTCCAGGCTGCGATACAGTGCGATGGCGCCCACGGGGCCATCGGTTTCGAAGGTGCCGGCGACCGGAAACCCCGTCCCGATTATCACTCGGCGGCTGCGGTAGAGCTGCTGTGCCGCGCGCCTGACGTAGCCCGGGCGCAAGACAGCGTGCACTCGCGCCATGCCGCGGAGGTCGCGCGCTACCAGCAGCGCCTCGATCGCGCTGTCGAGCGCTTTGTCGGTCATAACCGGTATTCCTGGAGTTGGCGGTTGGTCTCGTAGACTTCCGCGAGATGCAGCGCATTGTGCGCAGCGTGCTGATTGATCGGGGTGAAGTAGACCGGCGCACCGGGTGTCTGCTGCGCCAGTTGCGCGCAGTCCAGCGACAGTGCAGAACCGATTTTCGGGTAACCGCCAATGGTCTGACGGTCATTGAGCAGGACGATGGGTTGCCCATCTGCCGGAATCTGTATTGCGCCCTGGCAGATGCCCTCCGAGAGTATGCCCTCAATATCGCAGCCAATAGTCGGACCTTCGAGCCTGTAGCCCATGCGATCGGCGCGCTGGCTGACGCTGAATGGGCAGGAAAAAAATTGACGCTGCTGCAGGCGCGGAAAGTGCTCTGACTGGTAACCGGGGACCACACGCAGCGTCACGCCGCGCGGGTAGCGCGGCTGCTGGCCGGGCGGTAGACGCAGCGGGGTGCGTTCTGCCACCGCGGCGCAGGGCAAGCGATCGCCCGTCTGCAGACGGCTGCCGTTCAGTCCGCCGAGGCCCTCGCGCATAACTGTCGAACAGCTGCCAAATACCGGCGCAATACGGAAGCCGTCGGCCACTCCGAGGTAGGCACGGCAACCGGATTCCGCATGCCCCAGCGCAATGCGATCGCCTGCCTTGACCTGCAGAACCTGCCAGCGCGGTCGCTCGTTGCCGTTGATCGTCAGCGGTACGGGGGCGCCGGTCACGCAGATCCAGGTGTCGACTCCGGCCTCGATTTCCAGTCCGCCCAGCGTCACTTCCACAGTGGCCGCGCGTGCCTCATTCTGCAGCAGCCGGTTACACAGCGAGTGCGCCCGGGGATCCATGGGCCCGCCGTCAGTCAGGCCAAGGCGGTAGTAGCCGCGGCGACCACTATCCTGAATGAGGCTGAGAATGCCCGGTGAAAGTATCTCCATGCCGTTCACAGTTCACCTCCGGCGCGCAGGAACTCCTCGCGACTGATGGGCTTAAAACGCACGCGATCGCCCACCGCGACAGGCATGCTTGGGTCCCGCCCGGGATCGAACATGCGGGTCGGACAGCTGCCGATAAGGTTCCAGCCGCCGGGCGACACCGCCGGGTATACGGCTGTCTGCCTGTCGGCAATGGCGACGGCGCCGCGTGGCACGCGCTGGCGAGGTGTCTTCAGGCGCGGGATTTTCAGGCGCTCGTCCAGTTCGCCGAGGTAGGCAAACCCCGGCGCGAAGCCAATGGCATATACCCGATACTCGGTCGCGCTGTGCAGCTCGATTACGTCGCTGACCGACAGCCCGGCACGCGAGGCAACGGTATTGAGATCGGCGCCGCTCTCCTCGCTGTAGTAAACGGGTAGCGCCACACAGCGTCCGCTGCCCTCGTCACTTTCAGCGTCGAGCGTCACGCTCGCGATGCGGCGGCGCACGTGCATGTGGTCGGTTGCCAGTGCGTCGTAGACGACAAGCAGTGACGCATAGGAGGGAATTATGTCGATCAGGTGCTCGCCAAGTGCCTCCGGCAGTGCGCAGACCAGCGCACTGACACGCGCTGCAACCTCTTGGCCGGGTGCATCGCCGAGGTAGACGATCAGTGCATTTTCGCCCGCCGAATGGATTTTCACGAGGCGGCCCGCTGGTCTACCAGTGCGCGAATTTCGCGGATTGCTGCTATGCCTTCCGGGTTGTCACCGTGCACGCAGAGGGTGTCTGCCTCCAGCGACAAGCGTTTGCCGCTGTCCGTCGTCACACAGCCAGTGTTCAGCAGGTCTGTTACCTGTTGCAGCATGCGCTCCCGGCTGTGCACGGCACCGGGAAGGCGTCGCGACAGCAGGTGTCCCGTGTCGTCATAGCAGCGGTCTGCAAAGGCCTCGAACAGGAGCTCCAGGCCATGGGCGGCGGCGGTTTTCCGATGATGCGCCTGTTCCGCCGTCGCCAGCAGCATCAGCTTGAGCGGCCGGTGGAAACTGGCGACGGCTGCCATCACGGTGTCGCGGATGGCGCTATCGACCATCATATCGTTATACAGCGCACCGTGGGGTTTCACGTATTCGATTTCTGTGCCAGCGCAGGTTGCCATGCCATCGAGCGCCGCAATCTGGTAAAGCAGGCTGCTGCGAAGCTCCTCGACTGACAGCCGCATGGAGCGCCTGCCAAAGCCAACGAGATCGGGGTAAGACGGATGCGCACCAATGCGTGCGCCGTGCTCCTGCGCGAGGGAGATCGTCTGGCTTATGATGATCGGATCGCCGGCGTGGAAGCCGCAGGCGACGTTGGCAAGATGGATGTGCGGCATGACGTCGGCATCCATGCCCATTCGCCAGCTACCGAAGCTCTCGCCCAAATCACAGTTCAAAAGCATGGCATGGTTCCTGATGTCATAAAATTGCCAGCTGGCTGTTGCGAAGGTCGGTGACAAGCATGCAGCCGGGGCTGTGGGTGATGGCAAAGGGCAGGCGCGCGTTTTCCAGAGCGACCTGTGGTGTCACGCCACAGGCCCAGAAAACAGGCATTTCGCCATCCCTCAGGCTGACCTGATTGCCAAAATCGGGTCTGGCGAGGTCGCCAATGCCAATGGCTGACGGGTCCCCCAGGTGCACCGGTGCGCCGTGCACGGAGGGAAAGCGCGTGCAGATCTGTATCGCACGGATGGCATCTGCTGCCAGGAAAGGGCGCATGCTGACCACCATGTTACCGGTGAAGGGGCCGGCCGGGGTACAGGGGATATCCGTGCGGTACATGGGAACATTCACCCCCTCGCTAATGTTGCGCACGTCGAGACCGTCGGACAGTAGCGCTTCCTCAAAAGAAAACGAACATCCCAGCGCAAACACCACCAGGTCGTCACGCCACAGCGACTGGATATCGGCTCTGTCGTCACCGGCCCTGCCGTCCTCGAATACGCGATAGCGCGGTACGTCGCGACGGATGTCGATGGCTCCCAGCCTGGGCAGGCTCGGGTCACCGGGTGATGGATTCATCGCGATCAGCGGACAGGGTCGCGGATTTGCCTGGCAGAAACGCAGGAAATCGTGGGCATGAGCCTGTGGCAGTATCACCAGGTTGCACTGCACAAAGCCGGGAGCGAGACCGGAGGTATTGCCGCCATGTTCGCCGTTGCGGATTCGGGCGCGGATGGCCTGGGGGCTTCGGGTGTCGGGCATGCGCTCTCCAGCTATACGAGGCGTGTAACAGGCCCTATAGTAACGCTGATAAGGCCGACAACGCACGAGGGAACCCCATGCCGCATCCGAGCATTACCGCAGAAACCTATCCCCACAAGCCCGCCATCATCATGGGAGGCTCTGGCGAGATCGTTACCTACCGGGAACTGGATGAGCGCTCGAACCAGGGTGCACAGCTGTTCCGGTCGCTGGGCCTGGTCAGTGGTGACCACATCGCCATGATGCTGGAAAACTGTCGGCAGTTTCTAGAGATCTGCTGGGCGGCGCAGCGGGCAGGACTTATATTTACACCGATAAGCACGCATCTGCAGCAGGATGAAACTGCCTACATACTGGAAAATTGCGGTGCCCGGCTGTTTGTTGCCTCGCATGCGCTGGCAGAGACAGCCGCGCCTATGCGCGAGCGTGCCCCGGGTGTGGCCCATTTCCTGATGGTGGATGGCGTCGTCGAGGGCTTCGATGCCTGGGAGGAGGCAGTGGATCGCCAGCCGGAGACACCCATCCATGACCAGGCCAATGGCGTGCCCATGCTGTATTCCTCCGGAACGACGGGGAAACCCAAAGGGGTATTCATCGCCCCGCACAGTGATGACGTCAATGCGCCGCACCCGCTTGCCGGATCTCTCGGTCTGGCCTTCGGCTTCAGTGAAGAGACCGTGTATCTTTCACCCGCGCCGCTGTATCACGCCGCGCCACTGCACTACAACATGATGACGCTGTACCAGGGCGGAACCACCGTGGTGATGGAGCACTTCGATGCCGCGGAGTCGCTGCGGCTGATAGAGGAGCATCGCGCTACGCACAGCCAGTGGGTGCCCATCATGTTCATTCGGATGCTCAAGCTGCCGACGGAGGTGCGTGAGAAGTACGACGTCTCCAGCATGCAGTTCGCCATCCATGCAGCGGCCCCCTGTCCGGTGGAGATCAAGGAACAGATGATTGAGTGGTGGGGGCCGGTGATCGTCGAGTATTACGCCGCCAGTGAGGGTATCGGCGCCACCATTATCGATTCGAAAAGCTGGCTCACGCACAAAGGCTCGGTCGGGCCGGCCCTGGTTGGCCATGTACACATCGTCGACGACGAGGGCAGGGAATTGCCCAGTGGCGAAATCGGCACCGTGTACTTCTCGGGAGAGCAGGCTTCGTTTCATTACCACGGCGAGCCCGAGAAAACCAACGACGCCTTCAACGAGCGGGGCTGGGCGACCACCGGCGATGTGGGATATGTCGACGAGGACGGATTTCTCTACCTTACGGATCGCAAAAATTTCATGATTATCAGTGGCGGCGTGAACATCTATCCGCAGGAAATCGAGAATTTGCTGATCACCCATGGCAAGGTGGCGGACGTTGCAGTATTCGGCCTGCCGCACGACGAGTTCGGCGAAGAGGTGAAGGCGGTGGTGCAGCCCCAGAACTGGGTGGATGCGACCGACGAGGTGGCCATCGAGCTAATGGAGTGGCTGCGCGATCGCCTGTCCCATGTCAAGCTGCCGCGCTCGCTGGATTTTCATCCACAGTTGCCGCGCATGGACAACGGCAAGCTGTATAAGCGCCATCTGGTCGAGGAATATCGCGCTGCCACGCGCGCTGGCGAAAGCCCCGAGGAAGATCGCTGAGCGGGTCCTGTCGGGCTGCTGCCTCGGGGCCCGCAAAGAACCTCGCGATTACCCATGGGCGTCAGGATTCGCTTACACTAGTCGCTGTCCACCCGATGGAAAGTGTTGAGGTAGAGAATGGTGCAGTCCCGCAAACTTGCGCAGCTTGAACGTCAGATGGCGAAGTGCGAGACCTACGACAGCTGGCGCGAGCTTGCCCTCAAGCATGACGAGCTCAGTGGCGCCAAGCGCTGGCGCGAAGTGGATCAGACCCGGCAATACGACTACGGCCAGATCCGCCTGCGCCTCGATCGGCTGCGCAGTCTCCGCTCACGCCAGGACTACCAGGGCCTGCTGTTCAATCTGAATGAAGGTATCCATGGCAACATGGGCGGCATGGGGCGCAGTACGCTATATCAGCGTGCGAAGTTCGGCACCAAACACCTCATAGAGCAGTATATTGAAGAAATAGACGACTCTTTGCGATTTATCGCCGATCTCGACAACAGCAAGATCGACGTGCAGGACAAGATGGATTTTTTCTATCGTGCCAATATCTGCTTCGGACGCTCCGCGCTGATGCTCAGCGGCGGTGGTGTTCTTGGCTTCTACCACCTGGGCGTGGTGAAGACGCTGCTCAGCCAGGGTCTGCTGCCGCGGGTGATCTCAGGCGCGAGCGCCGGGTCGCTGGTCGCGGGGGTACTCGGTACCCACTCGGACAGGGAATTGAAGAAATTCTTTGATCCGGCGAACGTGCACTTTGAGGCCGAGCGCGAGGCCAGCGTTTTTTCCCGCATGTTTCTCGGTCGCAGCCCGCAGATCGACGTTGGCGATCTGGTCAAGATAATCGGCCGGCTCATGCCCGACATGACCTTTCAGGAAGCGTACGAGAAAACCGGCCGTCAGGTCAGCATCACCGTGGCACCAGCCGAGCCCCATCAACGCTCGCGGCTGCTGAACGCTATCACCTCGCCCAACGTCTACATCCGCTCAGCGGTGATGGCCTCCTGTGCGGTACCCGGCGTATTCCCGCCGGTGATGCTCATGGCCAAGAACGTGCATGGCGAGGCTCAGCCCTACCTGCCTACACGCAAGTGGGTGGATGGCTCCATTGCCGACGACCTTCCGTCCAAGCGCCTGTCACGGCTTTACAGCACGAATCACTATATCGTGAGCATGGTCAACCCCATCGCCACGCCCTTTCTCAGCGGGGGCAAGCCGCGCAGTCGCGTCGGCGCAGCGCTGGGCTCGCTCGGCGTTGGCATGGGGCGCGAAATGCTCAACTTTTACCGCGGCGTGGCGCAGCGGCAGGGCGATAACTGGCCGCGGTTCAATTTGTTGCTCAACGGCGTGCACGCGCTGATGGACCAGGATTACAGCGGTGATATCAACATTGTGCCGAGTTTCCGCTGGTACAACCCGGCGAAGATTCTGTCTCATCTGTCGGAGAAGGAGCTGGTGGACCTGATGCGCGGCGGTGAG
>Ga0209942_1000209_pt1 | contig 36192 bp, 23 predicted proteins | sample SalPonR1_A_D2_MG_FD_185695 | JGI IMG/M metagenome (GOLD analysis project Ga0209942, IMG submission 185695) | Salt pond soil microbial communities from South San Francisco under conditions of wetland restoration - Salt Pond MetaG R1_A_D2_MG... ...
AGCGAGCGCTAGAACGACCGGCAGCGAGGACCAGCCCGGCGGCTTTTTCCACCCTTTTTGGCCGCTCAAAAAGGGTAAAGGAATATTGTGGGAAGGCCCCGAGCACCGGGACTATAGGATCGGGCCTGGCTTCCTACGCCTCCGCTTGGTTCGACCCTTCGGCTGCGCTCACTTCGGCGAGCTCACTGCAAGCAGGGCGACGCTTCGCTCCCCACATCGCGGTGAGCAGGGGTCATTATGACAAGTTCGTTTATCTCTTATGTACCCATTTAAGACCACCGCTACCGATAATCATCAAGAAAAGTGTACCGAACCGATCACCAGTGATAGGCGGCGCGCAGAGCGGATAAGATCCACGACAGAGAAGTGCCTTGCGTATAGGCATATTGTATCCCCGGCCCTCCGCAAATTGAGAATCTTCTTGAAGATTCGAAATGCCGCGGAACGCGGTATCTTGACTTCTAGCCCTCCATCCCGTCCGCTGCCGCGGTTCGCTCATTTGATCGATTGCCATCGACCAGCCTCCTCGAGGCGTCATTCGCTCATGCCTACTTTTTGGGAGGGCAAAAAGTAGGGTTTAAAAAGTGGGCAGGCTTTGGGCGCTGGCCCTGAAAGGTCCTCAAAAGTTCAACGCACCTGAGAGAATGGGTGAAGCCAAAAGTAAAGAAATAAAATGTGGACGTGCTTTGCTCTGCCGAAGCCAATGCGTAGGCGGGCATAGCGCGTCAGCCCTTAGAGAAACAAAATAACCGAATAGAATCACGTTCCACAGTCCCTGTATGCCTCCCGGCTAATACACTATATGATAGGGTTAGTTGACAAACGACTAAAACGAAATAGAGGATACCGCCGACCCCCGCATTTACATCTTCACATTCCGCAATGCCGGATTCGAGTTCTTTTTTCTCAACGACTCAGTCAGAAGCATTTTACGCAAACGTAAACTCTCCGGAGTGACTTCCAAATATTCATCGTCATTGAGATATTCCATGTGCTCTTCCAGCGACATGCGACGCGGGGGTGCCAGACGAGCCTTATCATCTGCACCCGAGGAGCGCATATTGGTTAGTTTTTTCCCTTTGGTTACATTGACCACCAAGTCATTTTCGCGAATGTGTTCGCCGACGACCTGACCTTCGTATACTTCTTCCTGAGGACCGACGAAGAATGTTCCGCGATCCTGCAATTTATCCAGCGCGTAGGCTAAAACCGTACCGCTTTCATGCACAACGAGTGCACCTTTGCTTCGCGATGGAATATCTCCTTTCCAGGGGGCAAACTCTGAGAATCGGTGAGCCATGATGGCCTGTCCGGCAGATAAGTTCAACACTTGTGTTCGCAAGCCAATGATGCCACGAGAAGGAATTTCAAATTCCAAATGCATCATGTCTCCTCTAGGCTCCATGACTTTCATCTCACCTTTGCGCTGATTGACAACCTCGATCATCTTTCCACTCTTCTCTTCCGGTACATCGATGATGAGAGACTCCATCGGCTCGTGCTTTTTTCCATCGATTTCTTTCACAATGACCCGCGGATTCCCTACCTGCAACTCAAAGCCCTCCCGGCGCATCGTTTCAATCAATACCGATAGGTGCATCACACCCCGTCCGTAGACTAATATCTGATCCGGGGACTCTGTATCTTCCAGTCGCAGAGCCAGATTTCGTTCGGTCTCTTTTTCCAAACGTTCGCGAACTTGTCGTGAAGTCACAAACTTACCTTCTTTACCGAAGAAAGGAGAGTCATTAATCGTAAATAGCATATTCATCGTCGGCTCATCGATCGCGATCGTGGCCATTCCTTCAGGAAATTCAGCATCCGTAATTGTATCACCGATATCAAAGGTTTCAATCCCAGTCAAGGCACATAAATCGCCCGCTTCAACCTCATCTACTTTTTTCCGACCCAGGCCTTCAAATACATAAAGGTCCTTCACCGGCGATTTTTTTACGCTTCCATCTCGCTTCACTACAGCGACGCGCATACCCTTTTTGATCGTCCCACGATTCACCCGGCCTATCGCAATCCGACCCACATAATTGGAATAGTCAATAGTTGTGATCTGCAACTGCAAAGTTCCTTCGGTAGTCTCCTTTGGCTCCGGCACATGCTCAATCACCATATCCAACAAGGTGAAAACGTCCTCCGCCGGCTCATTGGCGTCCTGACTCATCCACCCGTTCTTCGCCGATCCATAGGCCGTAGGAAAGTCCAACTGCTCTTCGGTGGCATCCAAATTAAACATCAGGTCAAACACTTCCTCATGTACTTCTTCCGGTCGACAATTGTCTTTATCCACCTTATTGATTACCACGATCGGCTTCTTACCCATAGAGAGGGCCTTTTGCAATACATAGCGTGTCTGCGGCATGGGCCCCTCAAAGGCATCAACCAATAGCAACACTCCATCGGCCATATTCAACACCCGCTCTACCTCACCTCCAAAATCGGCGTGACCCGGCGTATCAATAATATTGATTTTTGTGCCTTTATAATTGATCGACACATTCTTCGAGAAAATAGTAATTCCCCGCTCGCGCTCTTGCTCGTTACTATCCAGAATGAGGTCTTCGCCACCAGCACTCGGCTCCAGCGTTTGCGTTTGTTGCAAAATTTTATCCACCAGGGTCGTCTTTCCGTGATCGACGTGGGCGATGATAGCGATATTTCTTAAGTTGGCCATAACAGTAGTTTTCAGGCCGCAAAGGTAGCCTTTAAATTCCACATCACCGATTTTATTTTTCAGAGAGGTGTAATGATTATTTTTTTGTGGTTTTGGGCGTGCCCCCAGGGAGCCGTCAGAGAGCGGATCCCTGGGGTCGGGCCCCTCCGGGGTTCCGTACTTCGGCCGCCGCAAAGTCGGTGCGGCAGCCTTCGCACCTCGCCTAGTCGGCGAGCCCTCCGTACCCCTCACGCGGGGATGCGGTAGATTCAAATCAATCTTTCGATTCATCCAGAAGGTGAATCTTAAACCCTTTTCGCCAAAAGCTAAAAGCCAATAGATTTTTTCTCGAAAAGCCGCAAAGCCTCAAAGCGTAAGCGAATAGCGAATAGCGAATAGCCAAAAGCTAAAAGCCAATAGATTTTTTCTCGCAAAGCCGCAAAGCCGCAAAGCCGTAAAGCCTCAAAGCCGCAAAGCGTAAGCCAAAAGCGAATAGCCAAAAGCTAAAAGCTAAAAGCTAAAAGCTAAACCTTCACATTCAGCAGATAGTCCTTGATGTAGTCATCAAACGAACTTTGAAAAGAGTGAAAACGCACTTCGATCGGAAGCGCAAAAACCTGAGTATCTTTTTCCAAAAAGTATCCCTTATGCAACTCCAGTCTCATAGCATCTTTTTCAGTGGTGAGCAATATTTTCCGATTTCCGGACTGTTCTTGAAACCGATGTATGATATTGGAAATCTCATAGTTTGAAAATCGATGATGGTCTTCAAATGATAAATCATAGACATCCAAATGCTGTTCTTCCAGATAAGCCATGAGATAATCTGTATTGGCAATAGCAGAAACGAGAAATACGGAATCAAACTCCGATAAGTGGACGGATTGGGAAGGATTGAAAATATTGTAGGGACGTAAATACTTATAGTACGAGAAGAAGAGTTTCTGGTGATTTTGCAGATTCAACTTTTTGGAGATGTTTAACATCTGTTCAGAAGAGATTTCGTCCGGACATTTTGAGACGACAACGGCATCTGCCCGTTTTGCTCCACTCGCCCACTCCCGAAGACGTCCGCTTGGCATCAGGAAATCTTTATAATAAGGCTTGGCATATTCTGTGAGCAGAATATTTAAGCCCGGTTCAATAGAACGATGCTGAAAAGCATCATCTAGTAAAATGGTTTCTACTTCCGGATGTTTTGATAATAGTTTAGGCACTCCCATTCCCCGGTTTTCAGCGACACTTACCACTATATCGTCAAATTTTCTCGCATACTGGAGAGGCTCATCCCCAATTTCATAGGCTGATATATTTTCAGTTGCAATTAAAAAACCTTTTGTTTTACGACCATAACCGCGACTCATTGTAGCCAGGGAAATGTGGGGGCTAAGCAAGCGAATAAGATATTCTGTATGTGGCGTCTTGCCAGATCCGCCTACCGTGAGGTTTCCTACGGAAATAATCGGTAAAGAGAACCGAAAAGGTTTGAGAATTTCCCAGCGGTAAAGCAGGTTGTTGATGGAGACACCTATTCCGTATAATAACGAAAAAGGGATGAGGAGTATACGAATAAGGAGGTTGCGTACCATCTAACAAAGGTAGTGGAAATCTGTAGATCGGAAAGTGATTCATCGCACTGAAAAGCAATATTGAACTTAAGACTCCAGCTAAATAACGGAATGCCACTGGCTTCATGAATTACTTTCTGATCGAATCTAACCGAATGAATGCGACTGAGTTTAACGGATGGGCTGCAGTGTAACATAGGATTCTTCGACCACATCGGGTTGCTGTCGGGAACTCAAGAAATAGTTTCCGAATGCGCAGGACATACATTTTCGCTCATCACACCCATTGGTTTTGAGTTCAATGAGGGCCTGAGACTGCAGGGCGTTTTTGGCGCGAATGCCCTTTTCTTTCCATATGCGGATAATTTTATTGTTTTCTGGTGGCAATTCCGCTAAGGTCTCCAGCACTTCTTCGGCCTGACAACTTTCGGGGTAGAGCTTGGACCAGGCTAAGCGAAAAGGAATGACCACATTGATGAGTAATTTTCGAAATTGCTGTTCGCCCACAGAAGTGAGTGCCCGATTTGCCTTTTTGTCGAAGGTGTAATGATCAGACCAATACGCGGAAGGCTGAACACAAAGCGCCTTTCGAAGGTCTTCTAAAGGGGCATCCAAAATCCAGGGGAGCCATCGTCCAAAGCGGTGATAAATCATGGATAACTGTGCGAGCCGTACCGTAGGAAAGTTGGAGGGCCGCATGCGGAAAAACCGCCACTGAACGCCATTCATGGGACGTAAGTCGTAGGTGCGGTGCAGGAAAAGGAACTCCCGATTCAGCAGTTGGGGATATACTTCCCGGGCATTTTGAGGAATAAGCCCGGCTAAACCGAATAAGTAGGATTCGATTTGCTGCAGGAATGAGCGTTTTTTCCAAAGAAATCGGACGTCGACACGTCGAGCTAATTCTTCGTAGGCTTCCGAATTTACTTTACCTCCCATGTACTTGCACCAGAGGTAAAAGAGACACTGCTCGCCATCTCCATTAAATTGGTCGTGAATTTTGATAATTTGTTTTGCTTTGCGTTCCAGGCGCTGAACAGCCAGCCGTTCTAACCATTGCTCAATTTGAACGGCATGTAATCGATCCAAAAAGCTTTCACATGGGATTTCGCTCAGCGTATGTGAAAGCTGCTTGTACCGACCAAGTACGCCGGCCGGAATGCGATCTTTTAACTCCAGTGTAGGCATGGGCTGCCCGTTTTCCATAAATACAGGCTTGTCTGATTCAATCACAACGTGAAGAATTACGGCATTATAAGCCGGGTCATTTTGATGTTGATGAGCGATCCAGTCGGAAGCCTGAAGGTGTATTTCGACATGGCCTTCCCAGCTCACCCCATCAATCTTGATTTTTGCATTGAGAAAATCCGGACCTGCATTTTGATTGTGAATGCCCGGGCGGATAATTTGCAGTTTAGCGCCGGTGGTGGTTATTAGCTTATTAAGGTCGTATTTGCCAATTTTCCATAAGTAATGTAAAAAATCCTCTTTCATCATTAGTCATTATTATTAATAGTATATCATTCCTTAGTGTAAGTTAGAGCTGAAAGTGTTCCCAGATCGATAAAAAAAATAGGTTTGATGGAATGTATGGTGTGAACAATGCACCCCAAACCCACAATTCTAAGGGGTTCAACATTATAACGACCGGGATATCAAGCCACCGTTCATTTTGATAATAATGATTTAAAGTTCAACCCCTTCAGGCATACGCGTCAACTTAAGCAGACATCACCAATAAAGAATACTCTCTTTGCTTTAAGCTGATGCTTTTCAATGTCCACGCGCCAGGCCTTGCTCGTTCATTGTTACTTTTTGAGTGACCAAAAAGTAACCAAAAAATCACCGGGCTGGTCCTCGCTGCCGGTCGTTCTATCACTCGCTTCGCTAAACCTCTAAAAACTCACTCGAGGTCGCTTCTTTCCGTCGCTCCCTCGAGCTCAAACACTACAAGGTTTGCCACGCTTCCCAGCGTGGCCGCTCAGCTCGCTAAGAACGTCAACGGCCGCTGCGGAGGCCCGGTCCGGCAAAGGGGCTGCGCCCTTTTATTGTTCGCTCTAACGAGTACGCTTTTTACCTCTTACGTTTTGTTACTCGAAAACCCTTTTCATTTTACGTCTATTCCTTTTCCCTGTGTCTCGTAATCAGTGTAGTCCATCAAAGCAAGCTTACTTTTTATTTGGTGAAGCTGTCGATTTACTGCCCCGATTTTGCCTATAGAACTTTAAGTTGACGCCTATGCCCTTCAGGGTTGGAATTCTATTTGGCTCACAACCCCTAGCTTGCGCTCGGGGCTATTCACGTACAAGCCTTTCAGGCTTGTGTAGATAGGTTGATTCTATTGTGTAGAGAACCCTGGTCATGAATTGCTTTGAGAAAGGAGGTTGAAATAAGCAGGTAGAAATATGGCTTTCAATTTAAGGTAATGTGGATGTCATTTCGTGTTTCCTGCATCAAGGCTGCTACAGCCGCCGAAGGCGGAACCCGCAAGGGGTAGTAGGGGAGGCTCCGTCACGAGTATTCGTGGCGGAGCCTGTCCGAAAAAGCGAAGCATTTTGAGGACCGATAGCCCCGCATGACCCGACCCCCGAGCGCCGAAGGCGCTTCGGGGGATGCGGCCAAAAAAGAAATAGAATTCATTCCTTTGGAGTATTGTGTTTACCCGTTGATTTCAAAAAACGAAGGAATAGATGAATGGAAAATGACCGTAGTGTGTACTTTGGGTTAAAGTTTTTGTAAAAAAATACCAATTGGAGGGTGGATTGCGTTTTGAGAGAAACTATTCGAATCCGCATTATGTTTAAAAATTTGAATAGTATTGAAAACAGATATATTTTTGAATGTCATTACATTTTAATCTAAAATACGAGCCTTTTCTGTTGAGTTTAGGCTTTGCTTTTCTAGCCTTGAGCCCTCCCATGTCGGCGCGCACGGGCCCCACTGATGGCGCAGCTCCATATATTTTTGAGGAAAATAAGGGTCAGTTTGAGGATTTTATTTTTCACAGGGCCCACATGGGTTCAAAAACGCTGTATGTAGAAGAATCGGGGCTGACCTGGCTTTTTCAGCATGAGGGGGATTTGCAGAATCACCGTATGTGCAAGCCACATGGTTCTTGCTCAGCAGAGGAAGAAGAGCACAGTTTACGAAAGCATGCTTTTCAGGTCAAATTTGATGGCGGGCAAGCTCCGAATCGAGTCATTAGCAGAGATACGAGCTCCTATTACAAGAATTATTTGAGAGGCAAGGATCCTGCGCAGTGGGCCTCTCATGTTAGGAATTATCGGAAGGTGAGTCTTGAGGGGATTTACTCTGGGATTGATTATGAGATATTTCAAACTGAAACGACGATTAAATATGATTTTATTGTCAATCCAGGAGCAGATGCTGAACAAATAGCGATGAGGTATGAAGGGGTTGACACTTTGTACATTTCAAATGGAAGACTACATGTAGTTACATCTGTAGATACTTTGATTGAGAATCGGCCGATTGCATTCCAGAGCGTTAAAGGCTATCGGAAATATGTGGATTGTGAGTTTGTCATCGAGGAGAATACGGTGCATTTTAAGCTGGGACCCTATGATAAAAAATACGCACTCACCATTGACCCCGAATTGGTTTTTTCGACCTATTCGGGATCTACCGGGGATAATTGGGGGATGACAGCGGCGCCATCAGAAAACGAAGATGCATACGGTGCGGGGGTTTCATTTGAGGAAGGCTATCCCACGACTTTAGGGGCCTTTCAAACCCGGTATGCGCTTGGGAATGGAGAAAATGAGACAGATGTTGCCATAAGCAAGTTTTCATCGAATGGGACTCAGCTTATTTACGCCACTTATATAGGTGGGCGAGCCAGCGAGGTGCCGCATAGCATAATAGAAAACAGTAATGGGGAATTAGTAATTTTGGGTACCACCTCATCGCGTGATTTTCCCGTCTTACCCAATGCGTTTCAGCGAAGTTTTGCGGGCGGGGAGTCCCTTTTAGGAAATTTCTCTGTCAATGGCATTCCTTATTCCAGAGGTGCAGATATTTTTGTAGCGATATTGTCTGGTGATGGGGCAAATTTAAACGGATCTACTTATGTGGGCGGGGCCGACAATGATGGGCTCAATGTAGGCACACTGGAAGAGCTAGCGGTGAATTACGGGGATCAGCTGCGCGGTGAGGTGATTCTGGATCGACAAAACAATATTTATATTGCTTCTTCAACCTTATCCGAGGACTTTCCCACTTCAGGAAATGCTTATGAGCGAAATAATCGTGGAGGGCAGGATGCCGTTTTGTTCTCGCTGACTCCCGATTGTAGCACATTGCGATTCAGCACGTATGTAGGAGGAGCCAATGCAGATGCAGGGTATTCTTTGAAGCGCCGATCAGACGGAGGGATCTATATAGTAGGAGGGACCTCGAGTCCTAATTTTCCCACTACTTTTGGATCGATTCAAGGTTCTTATCGAAACAATACCGACGGCTTTATTTCTTTATTTAACCCCGATGCCAGTGGATTGCTAAGTTCTACTTATATAGGTACTGCGGGCTACGATCAAGTGTATTTATGTGCATTGAGCTACGATGATGAGATTTACATAACAGGTCAATCTGATATAGGCTTTTCGGTCTCTCCCGGAGTATACAGTAACCCCAATAGTGGTCAGTTTATTCAGCGATTAGCGCCGGACTTATCGGCTGTAGAACTTTCCACTGTTTTTGGGACGGGTAGTGGTGAGGTAGATATTTCCCCCACAGCGTTTATGATTGATACCTGTAAGCGCATTTTTTATTCGGGTTGGGGTGGAGTCACGAATAATCTAGGGGGAACTCTGAACAATTCGACTACAGATGGCCTGCCGATTACTCCAGATGCATTTCAGCGGACCACAGATGGAAGCGACTTTTACTTTATGGTTTTGGAGGCAGATTTTGATGATTTGATTTATGGAAGCTTTTTTGGGCGGTTGGATAATATATCAAATACTAATGATCATGTAGATGGGGGAACGAGCCGATTTGATGATAAGGGTATTATTTATCAAGCAGTATGTGCCGGCTGTGGTGGCTTCGATGATTTCCCTACAACTCCGCGTGCCTGGTCTCGGAGGAATGGTACTAGCGCAAGGTGCAATCTAGCCGTTATTAAGTTTGACTTCCAGCTTTCTCGATTGGAAGCTCAGATCGACCTGGAACTCGATACTTTCGGTTGTGCACCTTATGAGGCACAATTTATAAATAATAGTATTGGTGCTGATGAGTATTTTTGGGATTTTGGGGATGGGGATACTTCCACAGCTTTTGCCCCAGTGAATACTTACGATTCAATTGGTAAGTATGATGTCTTCTTTATTGCCAGCTCGAATAGCAGCTGTTTGGATCCGGATACAGTCCGTCTGACTATAGAAACGATATTGGCTGAACCTCCGAATTCTGACACATTGTTGGTTTGTGGAGAACCCTTTGTTGACCTGATATCTTCCCGGGAAGGAAAAAACCCCCAATATCAATGGAACGTAGGAGCTGATTCCCGAACCTTAAGGGCATTTTCCAGCGGGATTTATGCTGTTACAGCTACGGAGAGTAATTGTGTTTTTATCGACTCGTTTGATTTAACTTTAATTAATCCTTCAGTACGATTAGAAGACGAGATTTTTTGTGGATTAGATGAGACAGACCTGGTTTTGGATAGTCGAGCCGAGAATGTGATGTGGCAGCCGAATGGGGAGACTACAACGGAAATTACTGTTACGGAGAATGATCTTTACATAGCAAGCTATTCAATTGGGGAGTGTGATTTTGTGGATTCGGCAGCGATTGGCTTTGCCGCCATTCCCGAAATCGAAATTTTAGGTGAAGATGAAGCTTGCGAGGGAGAGACGGTACTATTAGAGATCCAGAATAATAGTCCGGCTACGATTGAAACCATAAACTGGTCTTCCGGCCAACGCACGAGAACTATTGGAGTTACCGAAACAGGCACCTATCAGGTTGAAGTTGTTTCGGATAGTAGCTGTGTTTTTCAAACAGAAAAATTTGTTTTTATCATCCCTCCTTTACCTCCGTTGGACCTTCCGGATACTTTGTTGTGTCGGGATAGCGAATATCGGGTTAATTTAAGTGAATATGCAGAGGCGGAAGCTGATATTCAGTGGAATGACGGTTCCAATGAAATTATGCGCAATTTTACTCAAGACGGGGTGTATTCGGTCCGGATTTCAACCGATTGCGATTTAATTCAGGAGTCTTTTTCTCTGGAATTTTCGCCATTTAATGCCGATGACCGGCCATACCACATTCCCAATGTGTTCACTCCAAATTCAGATGGAATAAATGATGTGTTTCAATTAGAGAAAGCCAATGAAATGGAGATACTGGACTTTGAAATGAAGGTGTTTGATCGTTGGGGCAATATGGTTTTCGATTCCCGGGACCATGAGTTCGGGTGGAACGGAAGGTTTAAGGGACCCTCAATGGATCCGGCCGTTTTTGCCTATATTATACGTTTGAACTATTTCTTGTGCGAGGTCCCTCAAGAAGTGAAGGAATCCAGTGACATAACGATTTCGAGGTGATATTAGAAGATTCACATATTTTTCTAGGTTAATGGAAGCAAGTATCTAAATTTATTTACCTTTGATCGCGGCCAAAACTATTTGCTATGCCGTTAGATACTTCCATCCGTTCCGTTCTCATTATAGGTAGTGGTCCCATTGTTATTGGGCAAGCCTGCGAATTTGATTATTCAGGGTCTCAAGCTTCGCGTTCCTTGCGCGAGGAGGGTATTGAGGTGTCCCTCATCAACTCCAATCCGGCTACGATCATGACCGATGAGGTTACAGCCGACCATATTTACCTGCTTCCCTTAACTCCTGATAGTCTCGAGCACATACTCAAAGAGCGAGAAATTGATGCTGTTTTGCCTACTATGGGAGGCCAAACGGCTTTAAATTTAGCTATTGAGGCAGATAAGATCGGTTTGTGGGACAAGTATAATGTTCGCATGATTGGCGTTGATATTGATGCCATTGAGCTGGCCGAGAATAGGGAGGCTTTTCGACAGCATATGATAGACATTGGGCAGAATGTGGCGCCATCTTATATCGCGAACTCTTTTCTGGAGGGCAAGGAAGCCGCTCAAAAACTGGGATTTCCTTTAGTCATCCGGCCTTCCTATACGCTGGGAGGTAGTGGAGGTAGTTTTGTTTTTACTGAAGATCAGTTTGACGAGGCTCTGCGAAGAGGACTCGATCGATCTCCTGTTCATGAGGTGTTAGTTGAAAAAGCGCTATTGGGCTGGAAGGAATTTGAGCTCGAATTGCTGAGAGACAGAAATGATAATGTTGTCATCATTTGTACGGTTGAAAATATGGATCCCATGGGGGTGCATACCGGAGACAGTATAACAGTAGCCCCCGCTATGACCTTATCAGATACGGCTTATCAGCATATGCGGAATGCAGCGATGCAAATGATGCGGTCTATGGGTAATTTCAGTGGAGGCTGCAATGTGCAGTTTGCGATGAATGCGGTTGACGAAAAGCTTATCGCTGTTGAAATCAACCCGCGCGTTTCTCGATCTTCGGCCTTAGCGAGCAAAGCGACCGGGTATCCTATCGCTAAAATTGCAGCGAAACTTTCCATTGGCTATACCTTAGATGAATTAAACAATCAAATAACGAAAACAACTTCGGCTCTTTTTGAGCCTTCCCTCGATTATGTTATTGTGAAAATGCCCAGATGGAACTTCTCTAAGTTTCAGGGGGCTGATCACACCCTTGGTCTTCAGATGAAATCAGTGGGAGAGGTTATGGCTATTGGTCGCTCTTTCAATGAGGCCCTGCAAAAGGCGGCTCAGTCGCAAGAAAATAATCGGATGGGGTTGGGTGCTGACAAAAAAGAGTGGATTCGGACTACGGATATATTGGAGCGTCTGAAAACACCTATCGATGATCGGGTGTACAGAATCAAAGATGCACTGCGGCTTGGAGTGCCCGTAAAAAGTGTCTGTAAGCTCACAGGAATCGACCCTTGGTTTATTGAACAGATTAAGGAGTTAGTGGATAAGGAGAAGGAACTCATGCGATTCAATTTACCTGAGGATATTCCACGGGATTTCTTTTTACGAATGAAGCAACTCGGATACTCTGATGCTCAATTAGCATGGCTCATGCGCGTAAATGAGTCTGACGTTTTCAAAAGACGTATGGCTCTTAATATCCGTAGAACCTTTAAAATGGTTGACACTTGTGCGGCGGAATTCGAGGCTCATACCCCGTATTTTTACTCTACTTTTGAAACAGAAAACGAAAGTAAAAAGAGTGATAAAAAGAAGATTATCGTACTGGGATCCGGTCCAAATCGAATTGGTCAGGGCATTGAGTTTGATTACTGTTGCGTTCATGGATTACTTGCCATCAAGGAAGCGGGATATGAGTCAATCATGATTAATTGTAATCCGGAAACGGTTTCTACAGACTTTGATGTAGCGGATAAGCTATATTTTGAACCGGTTTTCTGGGAGCATATTGAGGAGATTATTCATCTGGAAGAGCCGGAAGGCGTGATTCTTCAGTTAGGAGGACAAACGGCACTGAAATTGGCCGAAAAATTTAAGGAACACAATATTCCCATCATAGGGACATCCTTTGACTCTATGGACCTGGCTGAAGATCGGGGGCGATTCTCTGACTTACTAAAGTCACTGGATATTCCCTACCCTAAGTATGGGGTTGCCGCCGATGCTGAGGAAGCATTGCGGATTGCCAATGAGGTAACCTATCCCGTGCTCGTTCGACCGTCATATGTATTGGGTGGCCAGCGCATGCGAATTGTGATCAATGACGATGAGCTGGAGAAACAGGTGTTGAGTATTTTTAAGCATATGCCGGATAACCGAGTTTTGGTCGATCAATTTTTAGATCGCGCCAAGGAAGCTGAGATCGATGCTATATGTGATGGAGAGTCTGTTCATATCATGGGTATAATGGAACACATTGAACCTGCAGGTATTCACTCCGGCGATAGCTCGGCCGTTCTTCCTACCTACAGCATTGCCGATGAAAGTCTGGAACTGATGAAGGAATATACCGCTAAAATAGCTAAAGCGCTAAATGTCAAAGGGTTGATCAACATCCAATTTGCGATTAAAGATGATAAGGTGTATGTGATTGAAGCTAATCCCCGTGCGTCGCGCACAACTCCATTCATCGCAAAGGCATATGGAGTACCTTATTTAAATATCGCTACTCATGTCATGTTGGATAATAAGAAATTGAGTGATTTTAAGGTTGAGAAAAACCTAAAAGGCTACGCGATTAAAGTTCCCGTCTTCTCTTTTGATAAATTCCCCAATGTCGACAAGGCTCTTGGGCCCGAAATGAAATCAACCGGAGAGGCCATCCGTTTTGTGGATAGCCCGGCAGACCCTTACTTTAGGGAACTCTTTAAAAATCGATCCTTGTATTTATCCAGGTAAGCTCAGGAGGTGAAATTACCGATATAAAACGCTAAAGGTGCGACCGCAGGCGGGTCGAAATTTCTGTTGCCAAAGGCAAAGCTTCCTTTTGCTGATCGTTAAATACGTCCCATACAGACCAATGACTGATTAGAAGAGATAAGTATGCCGCTTCTTTATCGAAATCTACTATATTTAGCCAGTATCGAATAGACTCAAAACTGATGTTTGAAAAGACCTGAGAAGCCGTTTCGAGATCTTTTGGATCATATCTTTTTAGCTCTGTAAACAAATCGGGTCTTAATTTTTTTGCCGTCCGCACAAATTCATAGAGCGCTATATTAAAAAAGCGATGAGGTTTAGTCATGCCGGGGATGAGTTGATCGACAGAAAAAAGCCAAACGCCTTCGTCAAAATGTGTTTCGCAAGCATGAACCTGTTCAATGTCAGGGGTCATAAATGGGTGTGGATATACGACTACAGTATCAAATTCATTCCAGTCTGAAAAGGACAAATCCAGGGCATGGTTCAAAACAAGAGCCTGGGCGGACCAAAGCACTTTTAGATCATCAGGAAAATTGGGAAGGGATTGAAGGATATAATCTCTTTTCCTGTGAAACTGGATACATTCCTTTCCAAACTTTTTTTGTTTCTCCGGCGAAAGAGAGGCATAAAACGATAAATGCGTAGCTATGAAAATGTGCTCTCGCTCATCGATTTGGATTGGGTATTTATTAAGCCAGTAGTGATTTAGTTCAGAAGAAAAAATATAGGTTAAAAACCCTAGTGCTAAAACGGGAAGAATGCCCCAACGCCACTGAGGAGAGTCTTGAATGAAGATCATAAAGAGGACGAGAGCAAGAATAAGTCCCAATAAAGAAAATAGTGCACGTGATAGTATCATGACGTCTAAACCCGATTATGTATTGAAGGTAATAAACTTGTGATTATGCAGGTCGGGGTTTATCCCTTTTTTTCCTTAAATATTTTTTCCTGTCGTAGAAAAGTATATCTTTGCCATCGCCTAAAAAGTTAAGGTACCTTAGCTCAGTTGGTAGAGCACAGGACTGAAAATCCTGGTGTCCCTGGTTCGATTCCTGGAGGTACCACTTTTATAAAAGCCGTCTGTTTATTACAGATGGCTTTTTTTTTGCAAAAATTTGCAAAAAAAAACTCTCAAACTGTTTTTAACAGATGAGAGCTTTTTCAAACCTTTATAACTCTAAAAGAAAGAGTCAAGAAGAGGCGCTTATTCAGAAAGTATTTCTTGAAGTTTCGCCTGAATAGCTGGATCTTCCTGAACTGCTCGCATGATATTCTGATACTTTTCTACGGCTAAGCCAGACTCCTCGATTGCTTTTTTCATTTGTTGCTGAGCTTCTTGCTGGACGGCTTGAATAGCTTGAATTGATTTTTGGTATTTAGCCATATCTTCCTCAGATATATCGGATTCCTCTCCTTCAGCCTGCGATGCTTGTTGAATCTCATTAAATTTTTGAATGTCTAAGCCTTCTTCTTGAATGGCACCGACCATTTTATTTTGAACTTGCTGATTTACGGCCTGCACTTGCTGAAATGCGGATGCAAATAACTTCATATCGGCATCACTAACTTCTGAATCTTGAGCTATAAGTGAGCTAGAGATGAATGCAAGGGAGAAAAGAAAGAGTGAAACTTTTTTTACAAATGCCATAATTCTTATTTTTTTGGTCGTGCATTTTGGCATAAATACACAATCATTTGAAAATATATGTATGCAACGGGGCTCTTTCTCTGATGTTGTACTGAAAGTGATAAATTCCCCAGATGGGTGTCTGACTGTTATTTTATTGCTGAAAAGGGCCTTAAAAAATTGGAAACAGCACTTATGTTTCGCTTTGGTTTCTATAGCCCACTTTCAGTATTGGGTATAAACGCTGTTTTATGGATGAAATGTGAGTAGATTTAGTCAGGAGTTTTAAGGATTTAAAAACAAGCGGAAGGCTCCACGGTCATTCTGGTTTGCAACGGCATTTTTTACTGTCATTTGGATAATAATCGAGAAAAAATTTAAGATATACTATTGGTATTCAGGTATTTGTGACCGAGAGTTAAGGCTTTTATTGATCTATTTTTGGATCGGTAGAAGGCTAGAAAAGTTTGAAAGTTTCGTCTGGCAGGAGCTGGAATGATACAATCTAATTTCCTAGTTCGGGGTACAAGGAGTGAGGGATTGTTGATCGAGTACTATCCCCTTCGCCTGTCAGATATAAAGCAAAAACACCATCTGGTAACTCACAAGACATTTGCTGAGCTTGCTCATGAGGTATGTTCTCGATTTTTTCTCTACCCCAAACCGGGCATGATTGTGATTCAATTTGGTGAGTTTCTTTATATGCATTATGTTCCTTCAGCGGATCGGCCGTGCAACAGGGGTTTGTTTCCGTTTTTCTGACGATATATATGTAGCGCGTTTTTTCTTTGGGGAATGTAGAATCAGCTACATTTTTTTCAAATGTGCAGGTGCATATAACAAGAGGCGCAGTCTCTTGATCCAAATCGCCAAAGGACAACCACGTAGAGAATCCGAGACTTATAAATACCGTCAAAACATAACCAACGTACTTACTCATAATTTGAGTTTTTAAAGGTTAGGAGTCTAATGTGGAAGCCACTGTTTTAAAGTTACGATATAAAAGGGTGATATTGTAGGTTTGCAATCATAAATCTTGAAAATGAAATACGATGCAACAGTCGAAAGGTATAAAATTAATAGGTTTCTGTTAACTTAAACATGAGGTCTGTAAAGGGCTCTGCTTCCTCATACATACTATCCACATACGCATTACTTTGCAATTTGATGTGATCAGGTTGATCATCAATCATTTTACAGACCAATTCAATATTTCCAAATCGCTGGTCACCGGGTTCCAACCGTCTTTTTGAGGGCTTCATATAATGGCGATGCCAGCTGTATTGTCTTGAGCCCTTCGCCTTTAAACGAAGATCCGACATCGAGTTTATGTATTGAAGGCTTTGAAGGACTTGTTTCCAGTGGGCCAGCAACATCAACGACTTGTCCATTGGTAATTGAATGCGGTGAACATCTAAAATAAACCCATTCGAAGCATCCTGTCTCAGAAAATCAATATCTGGATGCGATTCATCTCCATTGATAAATTTGAGATATGCGGACCGCAATTCATTGAGAATGCGTGAAAACTCGGCATCATATTGCCACTGCTCCAGCCCTTTTTTTATATGGTCTTCAACCTCATAGGAAGTACGGTCATTTTTGGGTGGCTTTGACGATAGGTTTGCGAACCATGATAAAATATTTCTCATAATAGTATAATAGTCCAGAGCCGATAACAGTTTTGCAAATCGCAGTGTTTTTTAACAGCTCATCAGTGAGACTGCGGGTTTTGATGATCTCCGCTACATCCCCGGCCAGCTCATAAAATCTCGTTCTGAGGGTTTTACAATTAAGATGAAGTCCATACAATAGCAAAAAAAAAGACCCCTACGGAATCGTAGGAGTCTTTTTTGGGTATACTTACGAACTAAGTTTCTAGTATCGGTAAGCATCTGTTTTGTAGGGTCCTTTTTTATTGACACCAATATAATCAGCCTGATCATCAGTTAACTCTTCTAAATCAACGCCAATTTTAGCTAAGTGCAGACGTGCTACCTCTTCATCTAATCGTTTAGGCAAAGTGTACACTTTGTTTTCGTAATTATCATTACGATTCCATAACTCAATCTGAGCTAAGGTTTGATTCGTAAATGAGTTTGACATCACAAAGGAAGGGTGACCCGTTGCACAACCCAAATTCACTAAGCGGCCTTCAGCAAGGACAATAATGTCGTTACCGTCAATGGTATACTTATCAACCTGGGGCTTGATTTCTTTGCGGCTTGTGCCGTAGTTGGAGTTAATCCAGGCCATATCGATCTCGTTATCAAAGTGGCCAATGTTAGCTACAATTGTTTTGTCATTCATCATGCGGAAATGCGGTTCAGCAATGATATCCTTATTTCCTGTAGCGGTCACAACGATATCCGCTCTTGGGATCGCATCTTTCATTTTCTTAACTTCATATCCGTCCATGGCGGCTTGCAATGCACATATCGGATCGATCTCAGTCACTATAACGCGACATCCGGCAGATCGTAGGGAAGCAGCAGAACCTTTACCCACATCACCATATCCGGCGACAACAGCAACTTTACCCGCCATCATGATATCAGTGGCACGTCGAATAGCATCTACGCAAGATTCACGACATCCATATTTGTTGTCGAACTTCGATTTTGTAACCGAGTCATTCACATTTATAGCCGGCATCGGAAGTGTACCCTTTTTCTCACGCTCATAAAGTCGCAATACGCCGGTCGTCGTCTCTTCAGAGATACCTTGAATTTCAGATGCTAATTCAGGAAAATTATCCAAAACCATATTGGTTAAATCACCTCCATCATCCAAAATCATATTCAATGACTTTCCACCCGGGAATGCGTCAATAGTTTGTCGTAGACACCAATCATACTCCTCTTCAGTCATTCCTTTCCACGCAAAAACCGGAACTCCTGTTTTTGCTATAGCTGCTGCTGCATGATCCTGTGTACTGAAAATATTACAAGATGACCATGTCACCTCAGCCCCTAATTCGGTTAGGGTCTCTATCAACACTGCGGTCTGAATCGTCATGTGCAGACAACCTGCAATACGAGCTCCTTTAAGAGGCTTGTCCTTTCCGTGCTTTTCACGAAGGGCCATAAGTCCTGGCATCTCAGCTTCTGCGAGTTCAATTTCCATCCGGCCCCAATCGGCTAAAGAGATGTCTTTAACCTTGTAATCTAATTTTTGATCAACTGCTTGCATTATTACTTTTTTAATTTCGGTGCAAAGGTAAGAAAATTTGCACTTTTAACTGGTTTACCATTCAAACCCATAACCTATGTAATGGTTGAATGAATGCTTGACATAGATGTTATTTTACATTGAATTGGCAATTCTCCCTCTATGGGGATAGAATGGGTATGTGATGACCCGGGGAGTTTATGCCCAAAGACAGGCAAGTGATTCGGTTTGCAACCTCGTAGAATAGGCATTGTCACTAAAAATTTTACAGTACCCGAGTATTCTTCGCTTCGCAGTAAGAGATGTGTTTTATCTTATGAGCCGGATGGCTGCCCGTAAACAAACTTTTGGCTTTCAAATTTGCTCATCGTAGGAGCATCAGAATAAAAAAAGCCGCAGCGATAAATCACTACGGCTTTAGACTTTACTGCGGGTCAGAATTTACTGAAGGATGACCTTCGTCTGATACACTTCTGTTCCCTGCACCACTTGTAAGAGGTACATACCACTTTTTAGTTGGCCGGTCTCGATGGTCTCAACCACTTGACCTCGGGCTGATTGTCCTTCAAGAACTCTGCGCCCTCTCATGTCGTAAATAACATATTCTGAGGTGTTTCCTCGATTTGGGATACGGACCTGAATACGTTCCCGGGCTGGATTGGGATAAACCTCTAAATTTTGATCAACAATCGGGTCTTCTGCACTAACCGATAAGTCCGGCTCTACGATCGTACCCAACTCAGCAGTTACAGCCGATTTGCTTAATCCACCGTAATTTACAGTGGCTTCTGTAGCATAATTTAGGGCATCAAAAATATGGAAGTCATCAATGGTCCAACCTTCTGCCTCGGCTCCAGTCTGTGTTCCAAATCGGAATCGAATGAAAACATCTTGAGCACCGGCATAAGGGCGAAGGTCAACATAGGTGGTGAAAAAACCTTCACTGTCGCCCCAAAAGGCGCGCTGATTGACCTTTGCGAAGGTAGTATAGTCCAATTTACCTCTGTAAGAACCTCTAAACATGAGTGGTCCTAAATCATTAAAGGTGTTTCCGCCATCATTACTAATCTCGATAATACCCCCGTCCGTTCCCGGATTGGTAAAGTATTCATGAGTAAACCTCAAAACAGGGAATGCTCCATCAAGGTCGTGACCGGAAAAATTGAATATGAACTGATCATTTTCTGCACCTGTATTGGGAACAAAAAAGGCTTGTGAGGTGTCAGGTCCCATATCCTCCATTAATCGGAACGGATCGTCTCCCGCAAAGCTTGAGGCAATCCAATTTTGGACGACCTCGCTCGTTTCATTAAAATCCTCCTCTTCTAACCATCGTGACGCCCGGTCGGCATCAGACTGCAATTCGTACTGGACTAACAACTCTTCATTGATAGCGAGCTCTGATATCTCGAAAACCAATTCATTGCCATTGATGGTTGGCTCTATCGTTCCGGACCCATTCACATAACTGCAACCGTCGGGAATCAAATCCGTTAAAACCACTTCTGTTTGGGCTTCCTCTGTGAAATTGCCCAGTAATATTTCTACCTGAAACACATCTCCTCGCTCTATATTCGGCGTGGAGCTTTTTTGAATGAACATATCACTTACGCAAGAAATGGGTGTATCAAAATTCTCTTTCGCATCTCTGCGTGTATCGGTGCGCCCTTGATCCGCATCTACACCTAGACCTCTTCGCGCAAACACATCCCAAATCAAACACTGATTTACTCCATCATACAATACAGAATCCGCAGCGAGAATCGCGTCGCGCCCATCTACAAAGCCGGGACTACATGCCTGTAAGGCCATGCCTTCCATGACGAGTTGAATGGCTATGTTATTTCCACCCGTTCCAGTTTTTACATCTGGATCGAAACCGTACTCGCCAACAAGTGCCCAATACAAATCCCACAACATCGTATTCCAAATCTCACCAAGTGGGTGGGGCGCTGTACCGGATAATATGATATCTTCATAGGTTTGAGGATTTACATTCATATCAGTGGAGTAAGGAAAGTTTCGGATACCGCGTCCGTCGATATCTTCACGGGTCACATAAGCTCCAATGCCTCTTGGGTCTGTTGGGTTATCATCTTCATCAACCGTTAAGGCTACAGTGAAAAAGTCACTCCATCCTTCGCCCATTTGCTCATCATTTCCTAAACAACCCGAAGCAGAAGCACCCCCAGTCAGACGATTAGAAATACCGTGACCGTATTCATGAGCAATGATTCCATTATCCAAAGAACCATCAAAACGCTCCGGACCGGTCGATGCCTCAGGCAATGCGAGTTGAACCCGGAGGTCTGATCCGGCTGCTACTCGAATTTCATTGCAATCCGCACGAGACATAAATACACTTGGAATATTTATCAGGTTCACATTGTCCACGCCTGTCATACCAATAACGCCATTCCCTTGATTATTGCAAATGATAACAGCAATAGCCCCTTCCTGCTGAGCATTGAACACCTTGGAACTAAATGAACACTCCCCCCGGTCAATCAGAGCGATTTTACCCTCAAGCTCATCACCATTAAGAATATCCTCACAGCCATCTGTTGGAAATTGAATTCCATCGTCTACAATGACAACATCACCTTCAACGGGGTCATCACTCAACTGGTCTCCAAAATCAGCAATTCCAGCGACATAATTACCAGCAAAAGTTTGTGGCGCTACCACAGTGACATATTCTGTGCTAGCTGACTCATTATTCCACTCAAACATGCGCATTGTTCCACTGCCTCCATCCGGTGGTGTGGAAAAGGTCGCATTATTGATGTTTTGCCCCGAATTGGCATCAAATTGTGCCGCTCCGCGAACAGGATCATTCGCCACCCCTTCTCCAGTGTAGTTCGTAGCCTGAAAATTTCCAGCCGCTTCATCCAGGCCGTAGTAGTAAGCTATATCATGCATCATGTTGATCACATAAAACAAATTGGCTGTTGCAGCATCTGTATAGGTCTGAGGTTCTAAACTGTTATCTAAAGGGAAATCGAAAACCAAATCTGCTCCACCATCGACATCGAAATCAGAAGTAAGATTTCCATCCCGATCTGGAAAACTGTGGGTGTTATTTCCTCGGGTGATTGTAAATTCAGCGCCTTCTTGCCCATCCGTATCGTGCCAACCGAAAGGTGAGGCTTCTACGTCAGCCGGATTCTCAATTAAACTTCGCTCGCCAAAAAGAGGATTTTCAAACGGCAAACCAAAAACCCGGTAAGACGCATTGTCTGATTGAGGCATGGCCGCAGATACCCAGGTATCTTCCGTCTGCTCCATACAGTGTTTTCCGTGGGCGTGTGCATCCCCAAAGCTACATTTCACTGTCCAGTTGTTTTCATCTAAAAGTGCACCCGTAATGGCATCAATCCGCATACTCATCCAGTCTTCGTGACGGATAACGTCTATTGACAAATCCCAGGCCAGCCGGAGTTGTCCATCTGGTGATTCCTGATAAACTAATCGTGCAGGAATCGGCCGTTCAGAAATATTCCCGGGCTCAAAGGTGAAGATGTCCTCATCCACATCATTGGTTATTGAGGCCATCATTTGTGTCCGGGGGGCATTGATGCCCAAATAGCCGGCAGCAAGCTGCACAGCCGTTTTGGCCTCTATGGCCGGTTCATAATCTTGTATCTTGTCTTGCAGCTGACCATGGACTCTGGGTGCCGAAAATCGAACAGATCCCGTCTCATCCATGTGGATTCCCGTGATCGCATTATAGATGTCTATGCCATTCCACTGCTGCGTAAAGTACATGTGATACACGCCGGATACCGATCCGCGATAGGCATCCACGAGTTTCATTTCGCGCACATCAATCTCTTCAACCTGCCACTCCGTGGCTTGTTTTTGAATAAAAAGTCGTGCCTGATCCTCCATTTGGATAGGCGATTGCGCCATAGAGGTGTTAAATAATGCCCAACAAAAAAGGGCGATTAGAGTAAAGTTTCTCATATATTCTTCATATTTGGGTTAGGATTATTCCAAAAGTAAGCAAACTTTCTTTGTTCTTATGATGATATTTGTGAATTCTGTATCCTGAGTATAAATAATGACAAAAAAAATAAAATAGGAATGAAAGAAAAATCAGTTAAAGATAAAGCGCTTGCGATTGTTGGCCGAAAAGAGGTCGTAGACGCCGTAGAGACCCAACAACCCATCCAAAAAATCATGATCCAGAAGGGAATCACAGGCGAAATGGAGGTGCAAATTCGTAACCTGTGTAAGGATCATGACATTCCCTTTCAGGTGGTGCCCCGGCAGGTCCTGGCCAAGTGGTCAGATGCTTATCATCAGGGCCTCATTGCTCTCCGATCCCCTGTTCGATTTTTTTCCGCCTCCGATGTTATTGATCAAGCCTACCACCGGGGTGAGGCTCCCCTTATTATTGCCATGGATGGGGTGAAGGACGTAAGAAACCTGGGAGCCATTGCCCGCTCTGCGGAAGCGCTGGGCGCTCACGGCTTGCTATTTCCTGCAAAAGGCACGGCCATGATCAACGATTTTGTGATCAAAAGTTCTGCAGGTGCGATACTGAACATCCCTCTCATCCGAGCGACTTCCCTCGAAAATGCTCTTCGGGATATCAAAGAAATGGGACTGACCCTTTTGGGAGCAGATGGGGATGCCAAAACTCCTGTTCGAAACATCGATTTTACGCCCCCGACAGTTGTGGTCATGGGAAGTGAAGGCGAAGGTCTTCGACCGCATATTACCCGCCTGCTTGATGACACCTTTCAAATTGAACAAAAAGGCCAGGTTGAGTCTTTTAATGTCAGTGTCGCAACAGGCATTATTTTATACGAAATTTTCGTTCAAAGAAACAAATAAATACAACATGACTTTACTATGGATACTTTCTGTACTATGCAGTTGGCTCATTCCGGTCAATGCCTCCGGCTCTACTCTGGCCGAACCCACTGCCACAGTAGAAGCAGACACCCTGGAACATGCGCTTTTATGGCGAATTAGTCACTCCTCAATGGATGAGGATAGTTACCTCTTCGGAACCATTCACATGATTTCATCTCAGGATTATTTCATTCCGCAAGGACTCCTAACGGCCATTGATCAAACGGATGAGATCGTATTCGAAATCGATATGGCTGCGATGTCTGATATGTCTCAGATGATGGGAATGATGTCACAGTTGACAATGGAAGGTGATACTACCCTAAAAACCCTGCTTTCACCCGAAGATTACGAAATAGTGCAAAACTTCTTCAAAGAAAAAGGGCTTCCCCTATTCTTCCTCGAAAAGATTAAACCCATGTTCCTGTCAGCAATGGTCGGAATGGACGGTGATATTCCCATGGGCGGGAACGGAATGCCCGATCTCAGTAATGCCCTTGGAGACAATATGAAATCCTACGAATTTGAACTCAATAGCATAGCGGAATCCGCCAATAAATCCGTCTCCGGACTCGAAACCATTGATTTCCAAATGAGCCTGTTTGATCAGATTTCTTATCAAGATCAGGCCCAATATTTAGTCGAAAGTATTCACCAGGTCGATGAGGGCGGTTTGATGGAGGACGGTATTTTCAAAATGTACACTTCCATGAATATTAATAAGATGGCCCAGTCTTTAAGTTCAGAGGGCGGAATCGAGGGGCTCGAAGATGCCCTTCTCAGTGATCGAAATATGAATTGGATCCCACTCATGGTGGAGCAAATGAGGTTGCGCCCCACCCTTTTTGCCGTTGGAGCTGGTCATTTAGGCGGAGATAAAGGAGTGATTCACCTTCTTCGAGACGAGGGATATACGGTCACACCGGTCTTGAATCGCTAGGAGATTAATTAATTTTTTGGGCGTGCCCCCCGAGGCTCCGCCAGCCGGCGGAGCTCCAGTGTTTGCTAGAGACCTTTTGAGCCTCGGGGGTCGGTCCCTTCCGGGGTTCGCTTTGCTCCGTACTTCGTGACCCGCCCCCAAGGTGGCGGTCCCACTCCGTACGGCTCCCTTTGGTCGCCCCCTTCAGGCACCTCACGCACTAAGATTTGCGCGTGCCGGTTGATGAATTGTACCCTCAGCGTTTTTTTGTAGCAGAAAGTGTAAGTACTTTCACTTCGAGGCGCCATTCGTTCAGGATTTCTCATAGCGTCATTACCACTAAATAGGTATAGAAAGGTCGCACCTTTTCTCTACTGTGGAGGAAAAACGAAGGGCTGGATAAAAAAAATCAATATAATCCAACTCGAACCATAAAATAATGCAACCTTTAAAAAATCTCGAAAAGCGGTCTGCGACTTACTATTGTTGGCGATAACAGGGCTGTCGGCCCATACAGTAGCGGTACTTCAGCGCTAATTTTAGTGATTCGGAGGATTTTACCAGTTAAAATAATAGCCCGGATTTTGGTTTAATTTACCACGCCTTTGAGATTCCATAATTTTTTTTAGCGAACCCTAATTTTATTGAACGTGACTTCAGGATTTCGTACTTTGTCCTCGGAATCTATCTCAGAACATAACTTAAATTTACAAACCCATGCCTAACATAATCTCATTATCCGGAGCTTACCCCAAATGGGGCAAAAAAACATGGGTGGCGCCCAATGCTACTCTCGTAGGAGATGTCGTGTTAGGGGAGAACTGCAGCGTATGGTTTCAGACGGTCATTCGCGGAGATGTCAACCAGATTCGTATTGGCAATGATGTGAATATCCAGGACGGTGCCATTCTACATTGTACCTATAAAGAGGCAGAGCTTTTGATTGGGAACAATGTCTCCATTGGTCATGGTGCTATCGTTCACGGTTGTCAGGTAGAGGATGATGTGCTTATTGGTATGGGCGCCATTGTCATGGATCATGCTCATATACCCTCTAATGTAATCATTGGAGCGGGGTCCCTTGTTCCTGAAAATAAGAAACTCGAATCAGGTTATATTTACGTGGGGCAACCGGCCCGACCCTTGCGGAAAATAGAGGAAAAGGATGCGAACAAGCTCATACGCCGCACGGCGGAAAACTACACCAAATACGCTTCCTGGTACGGGAATATGTAGTTGTTGAATTTGTAAGGTCACTTCCCTTCCTTAAAAGGGGAGCCCTCTTTTCCAAAAACTACCTAACCAAAAGGAGCTGAGATATTGATTTCAGTTTTGAGATAATCCGGGATTGCATGGAACTCGTGGGCGCTATGCTTCTTTGAGGGGAACTAGTTTTCAGAAGGGGTAGATTTGCCTTGGCGGATCGCATAAACTCCTGAAATAATCAACGCCAAACCAGTCAAATGATACCAGGCGAGGACCTCTCCGTCCCAAAAACCCCACATTAAGGCTACAATAGGAATCAAATACGCAACAGAACTGCCAAAGACAGCATCGTTCCACTGCACCAATTGGAAAAACAATACTGTTGCGGCAAAAGTGCCCACCCAGGATAGTATGGCAATATAACCCAAAGCTTCCCAGGCTCCTTCAGCTGTTTGAAGCGTGTTTACAAAGTCAGTCTGAAGAAGATAGATGATGACGAAAGGTCCCAGTAAACTAAAGGTCGTTGCGTTCAAGCCAAAAGCAGTCATCGATCGCAAGTAGCGGTGGACAGTGTTTCCACTTACAGCGTATGAAATGGCCGCGATTACAGCCAGAAGGGTGTAAAATAAATTGCCTTCAAGAGAGGACTGCCCCGACATGATGACCAAAAGAACAGCCCCGCTCAAGCCTAAAATCACTCCGACCAGCGATCGCCAAAGAAAAGACTGCCCAAAAAAAAGTAAGCCTAAAATGAATGTAAAAAGGGGCGTCAGACTGTTCAGGATCCCCGCCAGGGAACTGCTGATCTCAGTTTGTGCGAAGGCGAAAAGAAAAGCCGGCAAGCCACTTCCCGTCAAAGCCACTAATAAGATGTACTTCACCTGACTTCGTTTGATTTTATTTAAATAGCGGAGAAATATAGGGAAAAACAGGACGGCCGCTAATCCTATCCGAAGGCAAGCAACTTGTTCTGAGCTGTACACCTCCAGTCCTCTTTTCATTAAAATGAAAGAACTTCCCCAGATTAAAGACAGGAGAAGTAAAATCGTCCAGCTATACACTCTTTTTTTATTCAAATCACTTCCGTTTCGTGCGAATTTTTACTTGATCATGCATAGCTATAAATTAGAATTACCATCATTTGTTTTTGTATGCTGCTGAAAGTGTTAAATTTGTGTTCATCGCATCAATTAATATGGAACAGTTAGAAAACATGGTTGAAGTAAAGCTATTCTCCGGAGCAAACTCCCAGTATTTATCTGAGAAAATTGCAGATCACTATGGTTATGCGCTCGGCAAAAGTACACTCCATGTTTTTAAGGATGGAGAAATGCAGCCGGAGATTTTTGAGTCTGTTCGTGGGGCATATGTTTTCTTTATTCAGTCCACCTTCGCGCCGACAGCAAATTTGTTCGAGTTGTTACTCTTGATTGATACGGCAAAACGAGCCAGTGCAGGCTACATTACGGCAGTAATTCCATACTATGGCTACGCCAGGCAGGACCGAAAAGACAAACCCCGTGTTCCGATTTCGGCCAAACTCATCGCCAATTTGCTGCAGGCTGCAGGTGCCGATCGGGTGATGACAATGGATTTTCACGCAGACCAGATCCAGGGATTTTTTGACATCCCTGTTGATCACCTCAAGTCAGATGCGATTTACATTCCTTATCTGCGGAAACAAGATATGTCTAATATTATTTTTGCTTCGCCTGATGTAGGGGGGGTGAAGCGCACCCGCAAGTACAGCAAGTTTTTTGACCGACCTCTAGTTATTTGTGATAAAGTAAGAGAAAAGGCGAACGAGGTGAAGGGGATGACTGTTATCGGAGATGTAGATGGAGCAGATGTGATTTTAGTAGACGATATCGTAGATACTGCGGGCACCCTGTGCAGGGCTGCAGATGCTATCGTAAAAAAAGGAGCGAAAACAGTACGGGCTATTTGTACCCATCCCGTCCTATCCGGAGCAGCATATGAGAATATCGAGGAGTCCGAACTCACAGAGCTGATTGTGACGGACACCATTCCACTCAAGAAAAAATCCTCAAAGATCCGGGTTCTGTCTACCGCAAAACTCTTTGCTCGGGCGATTCGCAATACCCATGAGCACCGATCGATTTCCGCTCTTTTCGTAGAATAGAAAAAATGCCTGATAGAAAGCTAGAGATTTGTTGAGCTTTTTCTATCTTTGCCCTCCGTTTAAATACTGGATGATATGGAAGTTATAAAAGTAAAAGGAGAAATCCGTACTGACTTAGGCAAAAAGGCGACAAAGGCATTGAGAAGAGAAGGTCTCGTGCCATGTAATTTATATGGTAAAAGTACATCTTTGCATTTCTCAGCGAGTCCTGGTGATTTTAAAGGTCTTATTTATACACCAGACTTTAAAAAAGCAGAGATCGAGTTAGATGGCGAAACACATCGCTGCATTCTTAAAAAAGTGGACTTTCATCCGGTTACTGATGAAATCATGCACATCGATTTTCTGAAGTTGGTAGAAGATCGAAAGGTTCGGGTCCAGATTCCGGTTCATTTGAATGGGACGGCTCCGGGCGTAACCGATGGTGGTCGTCTAGTGCAGACCCTACGTAAGGTTGAAATCAAAACGACACCCAAGTATTTGATCAATGAGTTGTTTATTGATATTTCCGAAATGGTTATGGGAGACACGGTGCGAGTGAAGGACATCGATGAATCAGATACCTTTGAAATTGTAAATCATCCGAGTATACCGATCGCCTCTATTCAGGTGCCACGTACGATTAAGACGGTGGCAGAGATGCTTGAAGAAGGTGAAGCGCCCGACCTTGAAGATGAAGATGCTGAAGGCGAAGAAGAAGGAACTGAAGGAGAAGAAGGGACTGAAGAAGGATCGGCTGAATAGTTTTCTTCTCTTTTTTCTTAGAAAATATAAATGGGGTATCGACTTGTCGATACCCCATTTTCTATATATGGAATTTGGTTAATTTGATTACGTATTAAAGATATTTTTAATATATTTAGGAATCTATATTTGAAAGGCACTGGTTGATAGTTAATTAAAAATATCATTTATTGGTTATATGAAAAATACCATGTTTTTCGAGATACATATCCATAATCTTAATATATATTTGCAATAGCGATACGAAGAAGTTCGGTCGTTCCAACCCAAAGGGAAGGTCAACCACCCTTCCCCAACCACATGAGTCTTGAGCAAGAGCTCTGGACTACCAACAGCCTGATTTATTTTGATAATGATTCCAGCGAGGTTTTAACAGGTAAACGTACCTGTAGAAGAACCGACTATTATGGATATAGCGGTGAATGGATGTTCCCATCCCATTTGCTGTGCGCTATATAAACAGTATCATTTTCAAATTTAAATCTAAGATCTCATGAGGAAAACGAATTTTACACTCGTACCCATCGGAAGATCAAGTCGCAAAGCAAACGGTAAACACAAAACAACTTTGACTTTAGCACTTTTCTTCCTGTTTGCCCTGGTGGCAAACGAATTGCAAGCTCAATGTTCCATCAGCTGTAAAAATGTGAACATTTCTGTAGGTCAAAGCTGTGAAGCTGATCTAAACTGGTCTACTTTGGCTTATTTGCCGTCGGCATGTAACCAAAGCCCATCTGACGACGACTTTACTATAATGATGTACGAACTCAATGGAACGCTAATTGATAGTAGTAGTAATGGTAATTTAGTTGTTGATTTACATGATCATCTGAATGATTCAGTGATGATCGAAGTCTATTACACGGGTACTGGCGGAAATAATAATTTCTGTTGGACAAATGCTTTTGTGGAAGACAAAATGCCTCCTCAGGTGACTTGCCGTAATGATACGGTAAGCTGTTTGGATGGCATTATTGAACCTTTTCCAGATGTAGTGGATAATTGCACCGATTCAGCAAATATTGATATCATCGTACGAAATCGTTCTTATCAGAGTGTTTGTGATGATGATTTTATAAAAATTATGATTCGGGAATTCCAGGCTCAGGATGAATCTGGAAACCTGTCGGCTATGTGCACAGATACCGTTTGGTTTGAACGTATAGACACCGCATTGATCATGCCACCCACGAATTACGAAGGGGACTCTGCATTGGCTTGCGATGATCCGACCTGGGATACTAATGGTGATGGATACCCCGACTGGTTTGAAGTCGACGTTCCTTCCTATAATGGATTACCCCTGTATCCGGACCCCGTAGATGCATGTAACTTATCCTTTACATTTACAGACCACGAATTTCCTATTACGTGTGGAACGAAAATTGTCAGAGAATGGACGGGTTTAGAATGGTGTAGCGGATCTGATCGCTTATTCACATACATCCAAATCATTAAAGTACTGGACGAAGAACCTCCTGTGGTTGAAGCGCAGAGTAACTTTATTGAAGTGACAACCTCTCATTTTTCATGCTCAGCTACTGTAATTATACCTCCGGCTACGGTGACAGATAACTGCAGTGATATCAGTTCTTATTTAGTGAGCACTAATGCTCCCGGAATTGGTGTTCAGGAGTTTTCAACTCCCTCTGCTGCTGCACTAAATCTTCCGATAGGAACATGGGATGTCGTTATTACGGCTTATGATAATTGTTATCAAAATGATGGAGGATCAGATACGATTGAAGTGAATGTTATTGATAACACGCCTCCCGTACCTGTTTGCGATCAAAACACTTCTGTTTCTCTCACCATTGATGGCCGAGCCAAAGTTTTTGCCGCGAGTATTGATGATGGAAGTTATGACGAGTGTGGCCCCATTGAAACTTATGAGGTAGCTCGAATGAATTTAGATTGCGATGGTTTGCCAACGACTTTTGGTCCCTATGTAGAATTTTGCTGTGAGGATATTGAAAACAATCCGATTCAGATCATTCTTCGGGTAACCGATCAATCCGGCAACTCGAACGAATGTATGGTAAATGTGGAAGTTCAGGATAAACTGCCTGCTTCTATTGAGGCTCCGGACGACATCACTGTGTCTTGCCAGTTTCCTTTTGATGAAAATGATTTAACTATTTTTGGAAAGGTTGTCATTGTCAACAACCCCAACGATATTTTTGATCCTAATTTAGATCCTCGGGATAGCATTATTCTGGATGATCCGGGTTTCCCCCCATCAGGTCAGGTCTTTAAAGGCTTAGATGGTTTTGCTTACGACAATTGTGATGTAACCATTTCCGTAGTGGATAGTATAGATATCGAATCTTGTGGAACGGGCACGATTTTCAGAAACTTTATGGCTATGGGAGCCGGCAACGAAATGCAGGCCTCAGATTTACAAACCATAACTTTTGTGAACCCAGATCCATTTGTTCGGTCGAATATTGACTTCCCGGATGATGTCACTTTGATAGACAACTGTAACCTGGGGTCCGATTTAACTCCTGACTTTATAGAAAGTGAATTTCCAGGAGAGGGTTTCCCAACTTTCGTGGGTGAGGAATGCGCGCAAATAGCAACGAGCTTTACCGATGCTTTCTTCCCAATCGACGATCCAAATGACCCCGCTTGTTTTAAAATTTTGCGGACATGGAAAATCCTGGACTGGTGTACATATGAAAATGGTGGTGATCAGCCCTATGAAAGTACACAAGTTATTAAGGTGATGAATAATATAGCACCAGAGTTTATATTGCCTTGTACTGATACAACACTTATCTCTATAGATGGAGATTGTGACAGCCGATTTGTAACACTTTTACAAGATGCTGAGGACGATTGTACGGCTAATGAGAACCTTGTATTCAATTGGAGAATTGATGCCTTTAATAATGGAACCTTTGACTTTTTTGGCACAGGTAAAGATGCATCAGATGACTATCCAGTAGGAAGTCACCGCATTCAGTGGTCTGTTTCTGACCAATGTGGCAATGTGACTACTTGTAGCTTTATATTCACTATTTCCAGTGAAAAAGGACCTACACCTATATGCAACAGCTTAACAGTAGGTTTGATGGCAGTAGATACAGATGGTGATGGTCAGATAGACGACGGTATGTTAGACATCTTTTCCAGTCAATTTGATGCCGGATCTTTCCACGCTTGTGGTTTTGACGTAACCACTTCGTTCTCTGAAGATCCAACAGATACAGTTCGAACTTTGACCTGTGATGATATCGGAACTCCAGAATTAGAAATTTGGGTTCATGCAGATAATGGTACACAGTCTTTCTGTAGAACATATGTGATTGTTCAGGCTAACAATGGCGCTTGTGGTTCTGGAAATGAAGGACCTACCTTCCCTATTGCGGGTAATATAACCAATCCGATTTCACAAGCTGCTATGAGCGATGTCGAAGTAGGACTAGATGGGGCACTAGAAAAAGTGGAGACTGACGACGCAGGTAACTACAACTTTAGTCCAATGCCTGAGGGAGGCCAGTATGGTGTAATGCCGGAGCAAGATGGTGAGCTATTAAACGGTGTTAATACGTTTGACATCCTTCTAATCCAGCAGCATATCTTAGGTATGAATATGATTGAAGGACCTTATGGTCAATTGGCGGCTGATGTGAATAAAGATGGACGAATAACGGGTAGTGATATCATTGACTTGCGAAAAGCAGTTCTTGGAATTTCAGACCAATTCCCGAATAATACTTCGTGGCGCTATGTAGATCAGGATTACCAATTCAGTGGAGACCCACTAAATGATGATTTTGAAGAGTTCTATGGTATTGATAACCTGAATGAGGCTATGACTGGAATTGACTTCTATGCTATGAAAGTAGGTGATGTCAACGGTAGTGTTAACGGAATGGCTGGTGGAAGAAGCAACAAGCCGTTGAGCTGGAATATCGACGATGTTCAATTTGAGGCAGGTCAGTCCATTACTTTACCGGTAAGATCTGAAGATTTTGACGGCATACTTGGTTTCCAAATGACCTTAGAGTATAACGGTTCTTCCTTAGAACTTACGAATGTGAATCCAGGAGCCCTTGAATTAGGGACAGGAAACATCGGACAACATGAGAATGAACAAGCAGCTACTTTCAGTTGGAATGATGTCCAGCCTCAGTCTTTTGAGGAAAGTGAAGTGCTTTTCACTCTTGAGTTTACCGCTAAACGGAATGGATCGATTTCTTCAGCTCTAAGTCTGTCGAATAGAATTACTCAGGCTGAAGCCTACGATAATATGGGCGCGAAGACTACCCTGATAAAATTCCGCTCTGTAAAAGAAGAGTACAACGAGTTTGCTCTCTTCCAAAACAATCCCAATCCATTTAGCGAAAGAACGCGAGTTGGATTCGTATTGCCGGAGCGCGCAGATTACAGCTTGTCATTCTTTGATGGGGAAGGTCGCGAACTCTACATCCTTGAAGAAGAAGGACAGAGAGGATATAATGAAATTGAACTTACCTCCGGTGATATCCGGGCTGAAGGTGTGATATATTACAAATTGGAAAGTGGAGATCACTCTGCTTCGAAGAAGATGGTGGTCATAAAATAACCACTTAAGCTTTACTGTTTACTGTTTTTGGGATGGGACCCCTCTCCACAAATGTGTGGAGGGGGTCTTTTTTTATCCCAAAACGTCGACTAAAACTATAATTAATAGTACAACTACCGTGCCAAAATGGCTAAACCTGAAGTGGGTGGGTAGAAATCAGAAGAAAAGCTGTCCTTCGTCCGCCGTTTGAAAACTATTATATTTGCGTCATGTCTCGAATATTGGCAGTAGATTATGGTACGAAGAGAATCGGACTGGCGGTAACAGATCCTTTACAAATCAGTGTGAATGGTCTGCCGACGCAGTCACAAGCTAACTACTGGGCATTTCTCGAAACGTATATTTTGGAGGAGGATGTGGGAAAGGTGGTTCTCGGGTATCCGGAGCATGCCGACGGAGCCCCCACGGCTCTCTATCCACATATCAAGGGTTTGGCCAGAAAGTTAAAGAAAAACTTTCCTGAGCTCCAACTTGTTTTACATCCTGAAGATTATACTTCAAAACGAGCCTCCGAAATTATTTTGAAGGCCGGCGTGAACAAAAAGCAGCGCAGGGAGAAGGAACGAATTGATAAAATTAGTGCCGTTTTAATTCTACAGGATTATTTGGGGCACATTTAATGAAATACATTACCAGGGGAATTGATTTATGGGAGATAAAATTTTGCCGATTTTTGGCTATGGGCACGCCGTTTTGAAGAAAGCCGGAAATGATATTCCGGAGGATTTTGACGGCTTGTCTCAACTAGTGGATAATATGTTTGCCACCATGTATAATGCACAGGGAGTAGGCCTGGCCGGTCCTCAGGTGGGAAAATCGTTGCGGCTTTTTGTCGTGGACACCCTTCAGTTAGATAAGGAGGGAGGCTCAGGCATAAAAAAAGCATTTATCAATCCGGAAATTCTCGAGGAAAAGGGAGGACGCTGGGCATACGAAGAGGGGTGCCTAAGCATACCTCAGGTACATGGAGATGTAGAGCGGGAAAGTGAGATCCTTATTCGCTATCAGGATGTAGATCGGGTGTGGCATGAGGAGCGATATACCGACATGGATGCCCGTGTTATTCAGCATGAATACGATCATATAGAAGGGGTGTTATTTACAGAGCATTTAAAGCCGCTGCGCAAACGCATGGTGCGACGAAAGTTAGATAAGGTTCGCAAAGGGAAGGTGAAAGTGGATTATCCCATCCATTTTGCACAGCGATAAAGACATGGGGTTTTTGATATGTAAGCGATCAAGTCAACCGATATCCCCGCGCTAAGGATGGGAGTGGTCCCGCTGGTGTCATGACCACTAAAAAAGTATTGCAAAGTCGCAGTAGACTTTTGTTCAGATCAAGGCGCGATGAAGGAAAACATTTGTAGAGACAAGCTTGTCTCTACAATATGACTGAAGAGCAACGCAGATATGAGCAAAAAGATTAAGACTGGGTCTGTAACGGACTTTGTGGTCATGACAGGAGAAGCGGGAGTCCGAAGGGCGAAAGCCCTGTAGGACGGAACCCACGGACAGCCTGACCCCGCTACTGGCGGGGTAGCGCCCAAAACATTTGGAAAAACTAAATATTATTTTCTACCGAAATCAGCAGGGATTTCTCCCCAACTTTTTGTTTCCCACTTTTTAATCGGATTTTTTATCTCGTTCTGGTGTAGCCATTTTTCTGCTCGCTGGATCAATTCCTTGAGCTTGCGATTACGATGATCGAATTTCAGCTTTGTGTTTGCCTTTTTTTTGCGGATCCATGCCATGGCTGTCCGGGAATCAGTATATATAGGTGTGGATACGATTTCAGACTGCTGCAATAATGCTGCGGCATGAACAATAGCTAGAAATTCACCGATATTATTGGTGCCTTGGTGAAAGGGGCCTTTGCGGAACCATTCTTCTCCGGTAGATACCCAAACACCTCGGTATTCCATATCCCCGGGGTTGCCGCTACAGGCCGCATCCACAGATAAGGCCAAGGGGTCTAAATCAGACGGGGGCTTTAGTAGGTGTTTCGGGGTAGAAGAGGAGGAAGATTTCTTAAAATTTGGTCCACTGTAAAAAGCTTCCTCTGCCGCATTGTGGGAAGAGAAGGATTTATATTTTGCGCCGGGATATCCTTTGATCTGCAATTGGCAATCATTCCAGTTGTCATAAATGCCGGGTGTTTCTCCGACCCAAACGACGTAGTATTTTTTCTTTTTCGCCATAAAGTAAAGGTACTGAAAAAGGAAGGCTTGCGAAAACAGGATGATGTGGCACTTATTTAGTTACTTTGCCTCACAGATAAACACATATCATGATAGATACCCACGCACATGTTTTTTCGGAGCAATTTGATGAAGATCAACGGGATATGTTGAATCGTGCCCGGTCGAAAGGAGTGAAAAAAATCTATATGCCGAATATCAATGCGGAGAGTATGGATAAGATGTTGAGCTTAGCCCAATTAGAGCCCTCTTTTTTGAAACCTATGCTGGGTCTGCATCCATGCTATGTGGGTGAGGACTGGGCGGAGCAGGTGCAAAGGATAAAAGACCGCTTAGGTGAAGATGGAATCGTAGGAATAGGGGAAACGGGTCTGGACTACTATTGGGATACCCAGTACGTAAAACAGCAAAAATCATCTCTGGAGCAACATGTGGAGTGGGCTTTGGAGTACGACCTGCCGATCATCCTGCATTCGCGATCTGCCATAGACGATACGACAGATATGATGGAGGCGGCAGGTCCTGAAATTCGGGGTATTTTTCATTGTTTTACAGGTACCCAGGCGCAGGCTGAACGGATTATTGACCTGGGGTTTAAGCTGGGTATCGGGGGGATCGTGACTTTTAAGAACGCAGGTTTGGATCAGGTGGTGGCTCATTTGCCGCTGGAATCCTTAGTTTTAGAGACGGACGCACCTTATTTGGCTCCCCATCCCCATCGTTCCCAGACTAATGAGCCTTCGTTTTTGCCCTTGATCGCTGAAAAAATTGCGGAGGTCCAGGGGGTGACGAGGACGGAAGTGGTGGCTCAGACCTCTCAAAATGCCCGGGATGTTTTTGGTGAGGATGAGGAGGTGAAAGAAGAGATTTGAGGTAAGATCGGAACCCCGCAAGGAAATTCCAATAGGATTAATTGCCGCTGCTTCTAGATCGGAGCCTGTTATATATTCATCTAAGGATCAAGTGGAGCAGAGGGAGCGCAGAAAGCAAAGAGGGGAAAGAGCGGGCGTATAATT